>ERZ1673753.935-NODE-935-length-30840-cov-8.213903_pt1 | contig 30840 bp, 40 predicted proteins | sample MGYA00580201_ERZ1673753 | MGnify/ENA primary metagenome ERZ1673753 (study PRJEB41218, sample SAMN15661747) | gut metagenome | host: Homo sapiens | place: Canada: London | collected 2015-08-20/2019-03-30 | study: EMG produced TPA metagenomics assembly of... | reverse complement strand
GCCTTTGTGCTGGTCTGGTTCTATAACGGACAGCGCGGCGCGTGCAGTCCGCTGCAAAAAAAGGCCTTTTACTGGTTCTACCCGGTGCATCTGGCCCTGCTGGCCTGCATCACCAACCTGCTGCTGTGACGCGGAAAAGGGCACCGGCCTTTCAAAAGCCGGTGCCCCTTCTTTTTTGCGTGCAAAAATGGAAAAAGCCCGGTGATCTCAATGGATCATCGAGCTTTTTCTTGGCGGAGTAGGAGGGATTTGAACCCTCGCGCCGTTGTTTAGACGACCTACGCCCTTAGCAGGGGAGAAAAATCAAGCACTTTCAAACGAACTGCCGCACAAAAAAGGAGTGCTCATGTAATGTTTTGGAAGTGCATTTTCTCGTCATCTGCCATCAATCCCCCATTTTATGCCCCGCCGCATTTCAGCAAATTCCGACCTTTTGCAACGCTTTTCAGCGCTTTTGGCACAATTCGACACTTTTCGTTTACACTCTTTCTTGGATATTCCACAAGTCGGAAAGGATGTGTTTAAAAGTGCCAATCACTGATTCTTCCACGCTCTCGCTGCGCATTGCTCAGACACTCCGGCCTCTGGGCATCATCCGCAGTATGCGTTCTTACTCCATCATTGCCGACTGCCTGCGGCTTATCTGGGAACAAGAGGACCGGCTGGAAGCTGTCCAGAAAGAGGTCTATGAGCCGATTGCTGACAAGCAATGCAGTGACTGGACGGCCATTCAAAGCACCATCCGGCGTGCCGCGCAGACCGCATGGCACACCAACCCTTCCCGTGTGCAGGAGCTGGCTGGCTATCCGTTGGACGGCTGCCCCAGTGCTGTACAGTTCCTCGAAATGCTGTACAACGATCTTGCACGCGGCTGATCACTTCAACTTGTTCATCGCGTCCAGCTTTTCTTCCAGCGGGATGTGGGTGTAGCCCAGCGTGACCGCATAGTCTGTGTGGCCCAGCACTTCCTTTATAATGGCCGGGGCGACCTTTTCCACAGCCAGCAGCGTGGCCGTGGTGTGGCGCAGGCAATATGGCGTCATGTCTGGCTGCAAACCCACACGCTGGGCCATGTCGTGCCACTCGGCATAGAAGGTTTTCTCGTCCACCTCACACAGGCGCTTGGTGCCGCTGCGGTAGGCTTCCCGCACAAGCGGCATGATCTTGTCCGGGAAGATGATCTGCCGGGCCTTGCCGGCGTCCGTTTTGATGCCGCCGGTGCAGTACTGTTCGGCCAGGTGGGTGTTCGCTTTCAGAATCGTGAGCATCTCACCGGTGCGCATTCCGGTGTAGGCCATGATGAGCCAGTACCGGCTAAACTCGTGGCCGGCATCGTAGTCCTGCCAGATCCGCTGCACTTCGTCCTCGGTCAGGGCGGTGCGTGTGCTGGCGCTGATCGGCGGAAGATCCAGCAGTTTTGAGTAATCCTTATCGGCATACTCGTACTTGAGGGCCAGCGTGTACATCTTGCCCAGCAGGGCCTTGATATCCCGCTTGGGGTAGTACCCGCCCTCGCGGGCGTCCACGATCGGCTGCAGGTGCGCATAGCGCAGGTTCCGGATCTTGGCATTCTTCAGCGGTTCCAGCGCCGCCCAGGCCGTGCGGTAATGGCTGGCTTTGTCCTTGCTCAGCTTGGGCAGGGTCTGCGCACAGATCATCTCCCACAGCTCCTGCAGGGTGGCGTCCTGGGCAAACTCCTGCCCGTTCAACACCAGCTCCCGCATCTCCGGCAGGGCCTGCACGGCATCCCGCTTGGTTTTGAAGCCGCTGCGGATCTTGTGGTAACGCACGCCATCCTTATAGATGTTGATTTCGGCACGCCACTTGCCAGCATTGCCGTACTGGTAGACACTCCCCTCCCCGTTCGACCGGGCACGAGGCTTCCGTGTGGTCACCAGCTTTGCGCCGCACCAGCAGCACCATGCTGCACCGTCCGGCAGCTCCTTGTGGCATTTCGGGCATTCAAACATTCTTTTCACCTCCAGAAGGGTACACTTTGACAAGCCTGCCCTTTTGGAGTACAATAACAGTTGGTTAGGTTGTCTTGTACCCTTGTGGGCAAGCCATTCTGCAAACGCTCTCGGTGTTGGTAGCACCGGGGGCGTTTTTGTTTTGTTCAACTACCGAGGATTCCTCGGCAACTCATAATAAAGCGACCCCGCCATGGTACGCATCATTGAGAGGCGTGGCGGGGTCTGTATCATGCATTTGCATTATATGCCACGCAATAAAGCAAGCGGAAGAACGGTTTTACTCCTCAATAAAATTTCACGCATTCTTGAACATCATAAACCTTTTCACCCCACCCAGTGGGTCCAGCCCACGGCCTTGCCCTCGATCTGCACGTCGTTCAGTTCCGGGCCGGTGTAGACCATGGGCGCATAGGCGGCGTTTGCGGGCATCAGGGTCAGGGTGCCGTTCTGGTAGTACACCCGCTTGAGGGTGGCTTCCTCGCCGATGCGCACCGCGGCGATCTCGCCGTTTTCCACCTCGGGCTGGATGCGGATATACACCACGTCCCGGTCATGGATGCCGGCACCCTCCATGCTGTCGCCGTGGCAGGTGAGGGAGAAATCGCACCGGATGTTCTCCGGCACGTCCACGATTTTTTCAATGTTCTGCTGGGCCAGGATGGGCGTGCCGCAGGCGATCGAGCCCACCAGCGGGATCTTCTTCATCTTGGGCATCGGCTCAAACCCCTTCGGGATGGGACGAGGGGCGGGGGCAGCGGAATGATCGAGCACAATCGGATCAGCAATCTTAATATCCGTACGGCCATACAGATAGTTCATATCCACATTAAACAGGTCAGCGATTGCCTCCATGGTCTCAAACCCCGGCTCTCGCTCCCCACGCTCATACATGTTTACACTGCTCTTGGACAACTCCAACTCGTCCGCAAGCCGCTGCTGTGACCAGCCTTTTTCACGGCGCAGCGATTTCAGCCGCTCTGCAAAAGTTGCCATTTGGCCACCTCCCTATATTATTACAATCAAATAATAGCACATATCGTGCACAAATTCAAGCACAAAAAGTGCACTATCATTTTATGCACATTTTGTGCACTCTGCGAATAGATTTCTTTCTCCACTTTGAGTACAATAAGTGCACAGAAAGGAGGTGACCACCACGGATGGACAGTAAGACAATCGGCCATAAGCTGCGTGCGCTGCGTGGCGAAATGGACGCAAAAACCGTTGCTGATGCGCTTGGAATCAGTACTTCGGCGCTTTTTATGTATGAGCGTGGCGAACGTATTCCCCGCGATCAGATCAAGAAGCGCATCGCCCAGTACTTCGGCCAGAGTGTCGAAGAAATTTTTTTCGCAGAGTGAGTACATATTGTGCTCATTTCAAAGGAGGTGAAGAAGATGAAGGATAGCAAAAAGCCCGGCTGGAAAGAGTGGCTTTCCAACCGGACTACATCGGAACTACAGAGTCTTGCTCTTCGCATTCAACTCATTGCATTGGCTTTCCAGATTGGAGCGCTCATTTTGACAATTGTAAGGCTAATGCAATGATTGCAACGATGAGCGAACCGCCGCCAAAAACAGTTGCAGCGATTGAAACCCAAAACGACCGAATTGCCAGTTTTCTGTTTTTCTCGTTTTCTGCTGCTTGTTCCTTCTGGTTTTGCTCATACCGCTCCAAAAACTTGTGCAAATCCTCAGACGAACGTATCTGAGCATTTTCAACCAGCGGCTTTGTCCCTTGTGACGCGGCAACCGCTTCTCCGAATTTTCGGTTATCTCCGAGAATCACGCTCGAACAACTACGGATTTGATCTTCGAGTTTCGACATTTTACCACCTCCCTTCCGCCCAAGTATACCGCAGACGGGAGCGCCTCACAACCCACCTGATGATGACCTCCGGCAAAGGTCGAAACCGCCCTGATCGGGGCGGGCGTGGGAGCCACCCACAGAAAGGAGTGCTACATATGGCACGCAACAAGAACAACACCCTGAACCCCGCCATGTATAACCTTACCCAGCAGGACGTGGATCGTGAGATCCGCATCCACAGCATGTGCAAGGGCATGGACGAGGACGCATTCGAGCAGATGGAGACCGCCGCCGAATCCATCAAGCTGGTTTCCAGCCTGAAGCAGCTGGCGGGGCGTCCCGTGGCGTGAAGGGAGCTTGACTATGGAAAAGACCCCGTTCCCCACCACGCTGGACGAGCTGGAGACCTACCCCCAGCAGACCCTGACCGCCGAGCAGGTGGCGCAGTTTCTGGGCTGCAGCGTGCAGTCCATCCGCAGCCAGGCACAGATCGACGCCGGAGCCTTGGGCTTCCCGGTGATCCTGTACGGCAGTACCATCCGCATCCCGCGGCTTGGCTTTATCTACTTCATGCGCTACGGCCGCACCAGCGTCCAGAAGCGCAGCTACAAGTAAGGAGGACATCATGACAACCACCATCATCACCGCCAGAGAGCGGGCGCAGGCCCCCATCGGCCTGCCGTACATTGCACCGCTCATGGCGCACGCTTGGTTCCGGTGCGATATCACCGCAGGGTCTGGCATCTACAAGCTGGGCCGAGATGTGGCCGGGCTCAAGTCCGTACCCATCCAGATCTTTGCCAACGGTGAGTGGCACACCGTCGTGGGCTGGGACACCGATAAGTGCTACCCCTCGTGGAAGCGAGGGCTGAATTTGGAAGAGGAGGAAGAGGCATGAGAATCAAATCCACCGTTTTGCAGGTGCTGGCAGCCGCCTGTCTGGGCGCAGGCCTGCTGTACGCCATGGGCATTGAGGGCGGGGCCCAGCTGGGCCAGCCCGTCACCGACGGCGAGTTCGTCACCGCCATGGTGCTTGTGCTGGCAGCTGTCTTTTTCATGCGCCTAGGCTTTGCCGCCCAGGACGCCGAGGAGCGGGCCCAGCGGAAAGTCCACAAGGAGCCCCAGAACACCGTGAAGAGCCGGAAGAAGGTGGGCTGATGCTGAAAAAGAAGCTCATCAACCTGCTGTACACTCTGGCGCTCTACGCAAAGGACAAGCTGCTGGACGCCGAAATTTGGGCGCTTAAGTGCACTGTCCGGACGCTTGAGGCACAGGGCAGAATCCTCGACCGTGTCCTTAAGCTCACAAATGAGGCTGACGCATGACCGCCAAGGAGTACGTCGAGAGCCTGCAGCAGAAGTACGGGCAGCTCTGCCAGCAAGACAGCAATGCTATGACAACGACCCGCTGGGCGTCTGAGCTTTACAAGCTCGAAGCACGAATTGAGGTCTATGTTCTTGTGCTTGAGGACTTGGAAGGTGTGCTGCGGCTCATGGAGGACATCCCCCATGGCTGACTTTGTCAACAACGTCCCGTGGTACACCGTGTGGGACGCCAAGAGCGGCGACCTGCTGGCCAGCGGCACGGCTGCCATGTGTGCCCGGCGGCTGGGCTACGCCAGCGCCAACAGTTTTGCCGCTTCCGTCTGCCACTGGCTCAAGGACGGCAGGCAGCACGTCAAGTACATCTACCAGCGGGAGCTCATCCCGCGCAGCGAGGTGGACAGCCTGACGCCACCCCGGAGAAAGGAGCCCCATGAAACTCACTGACCGCAAGGCCCATGTGCTGGCCTATCTGGTGCAGGAACTGCCTCTCAAGTGGCAGGACAGGGACTGTGTGGCACATCTGGCCGGGGCAGCTGCCAAGCTCAGCACGGCAGCTGCATCCATTGAGAGCAACGCAGCCTACTGCATCAAGACGGAGGGCTGCCTGGACGTCAACGAGCTGGAACGCATTCCCTCCAACTATATCCGGGAGGCCGCCATGTCCTGTGGCACAGCGCTTGCCTATCTGGAACTTACCGCAGCCATGCAGGGCTGGGAACCGCGCCAGATCCTGCAGTTGGCCGATTCCGGCTATGAACTGGCCCACGGAGAAAACGGCTTTGAAAAGCCTGCCCGTGAGCACGGCATGGACGAAGTGGGCTATCACTACGCATCAGCTGACCAGCGTGCCGAATGGATCAGGGTGCTCTCCCGCCCCCAAAAAGAAGAGCCCGCCGGTGGTAACGACACCGACGAGCTCAAAGAATGATGGATTTCCACGCCCATCATCCTGATGATATCACATCGGAAAGGATTTTACAAATGAAAGGTATCTTAGTCGAGCCGGGCAAGTCCCCGGAAGTCACCTCTCTGCCGGACACCCTGCAGGGCATCGAGGCCCGTCTGCAGTGCCCCTGTGAACAGAAGGTTTTGCCCCGCACGCCGGCAGTGCTGGTGTACGGCATTTATGGCAGAGGTTTGTGCCGTACATATCGCGGCCAGAACATCTACGGCCCCATCCTGTGCTACGGCTGGCGGAACAACACCCTGCAGCCCCTGAGCAGAGATCTGCAGTCTGAGATGCTGGACCGCCTGAAGGACACGGAGGTGCGGGTATGATCATCAGCCAGAACAGCAACGATGTTTACTACGCCTATACCCGTGGGCGCTTCTGGCGCTGGGACGGATCCGCACGAGTCTGGAAGGAAAGCCATCTGCTGGCCCAGAAGTTCGACAAGGCCAAGGCAGCTGAAAAGCATCTGACCCCGGAAGCGTTTCTGACCGGCGATGAGTTCATCCCCATGGACGACTACGAGCTTCCGCAGTCGATGCTTACGGCCCTCAGGGATGCCAAGCCCTGCAAAAATGCCCCCATCGACCCAGTGGAAGAGGATTCTTCCTCGGGTGTTCCTGCTCCCTGCATCTGCTCTACCTGCACCTGTGGCGGGTGCAAAGAAGAATGCTTCGGAAACTGCCACAGCTGTGGTCACCCCGTGCAGGAGTGCAACAGCTACCAAACCGAGGGCGAAAAGCATTTACATCCCGCTCACTCTGCGGATGTTACCGAGCCGGTCGGCAATATCCCCGCCGCCCCCCGCTTTGACTTTTCTCCCTTGGGGGAGCTGTCCGGGCAGGCCGCCGAGGCCGACCAGCAGTTTGACCTTCACTATGGAGCAGCTCAGGACGAATACCTGATCTCCTGCATCTATCTGGCCCGCATCCATGCTCTGACGGCCAAGGCTGGCCGCTATGGCGGCGGCACCTGGACCAAGTGGTACGAGAGCAAGGGGCTGAGCCATGGCAGCGTGACCAAGATGGTCCAGAACGGCGAGGCTTTTAATTCGTCAACTGTTGACGAATTAAAACAGCTGCCCAACCTGACCCGGAAGGACCTGAACCTCATTGCCCGGTCCGGCTGTGCGGACCAGGTGGTGGCCGCCGCCGGGGACAGCCAGCGTGTCCAGGACCTTCTGGCCCAGATCAAGAGCAAAGACGCCCAGCTGGAGGCCGCTCACGCCGACATCTCCGGCCTGAAGGACCGTGCCACCGCCGCCGAAGCCCGGGAGGAAGAAGCATGGAGCATGGTGAGCAAGGCACAGGACGAAGCAAAGGCGGCACAAGAAAATCTTGACTACGAGGTCAGCCAGAACGACGCCCTGCACGAAGAAAAGGGGCAGCTGCTGCGGGAGTGTGAGGCGGCAAAGCAGGCCCGTGCAGAGGCCGAAACCCGGGCGCAGGAGGCCGAAAAGCAGCTGGAGGGCTCCCGGCAGGTGGCCGAAGCGGCAAAGCTGCGGGGCGACAAGCTCAAGGCCGAGAATGATGCGCTGAAAAGCCAGCCCATCACCGCCGTTGTGGACAAGGACGAAGTGCAGCGGCAGGCGGAGGCCCTGTCCCGCAAGGATGTGCAGGAAGCCCGGCAGCAGGCCGCCGAAGCGCAGGCCCGGCTGCGGCAGTATCAGGAGGACGCCGAAGGGCTGCTTGCCCCGGCACAGGCCTGTGCCCAGCAGGCGCAGTTCATTGCGGACAGCGTGCGGGCCATGTACCTGAAATGGTTTGGCAGCGCCGTTGCCGCCGACGCTTCGCTGGCCCAGATGGGCACCCCTTTGTATGCCGTCTGCGGGGAGATCATGTCCTCGCTGGAAGAAGAAAACACCATCAACCCCACTGCCGCCGGCAGTGAAGAGGACGCGGAACGGGAGGCGTTGTTTGAATGAAATTCGATTACAAAGCATTGATCCGGCTCATGAAAAAGAGCTACAAGGGCGGCGGCATCAAGATCATCCGCACCGAGCGGGAGCTCCGGGACTGCTTTTTCCTGTCCGGTGCCGGCTGGGCCCTGCTGATCCCCAAGGAAAAGTGCCCCGGCGAGGTCACCGGCCAGATCGTCACCTGGCTGGCCGACCTGCCCCGCATCGGGTATGCCGCCTGGGTGGTGAAGGGCTTTGACCCAAAGCCCCTGGAACCCGCAGAGCGGGACCTTGCGATCGCAGACTGCACAGCCCTGACCTACAATCTGGGCATGAAGCCCCTGCCCCTGCGCACCGAGACCGAGTTTCTGGTGCAGCTGGGCAATTTTGAGACCGCCGCTTTTGATCTGGACGCTTTTGCCGTGGTGGACGGCGGGGCAAACCTGGGTACCTTTGACCCCGGCGTGATTTTAGCCCGCTGGACAGACGAGGACACCGAGGCATGGTTCTGGATCTGGAACGATATCACCAACGTGCCCGAGATCGCCCGCACGGCGGCATCCGCCTGCCGCGTCTGGCACACGGAAAAGGAGAATTGACATGGTAGAAGTAACTGTCGCCACCCGAGAAAAATCCAAGCTCCGCATTGCGCTGGCCGGCGTGTCCGGCGGCGGCAAAACGCTGGGCGCCCTGCTGCTGGCCTCCGGCATGACCGGCGGGGACTTCAAGAAGATCTGCCTCATCGACACCGAGCACAAGCGCGGCCAGCTGTACGCCAACCGTTCGGATCTGGGCATCGGGGCCTTTTATTACATCGAGCTCACCCCGCCGTACTCCCCGGCCCACTACAAGGAGGCTGTGGACGCCGCCGTGCGCACCGTCGGGCCGGAGGGCGTGGTCATCGTGGACAGCCTGTCTCATGCCTGGAACAGCTCCGGCGGCGTGCTGGAGATCAAGGCCGGCATTGCCGCCCAGCCCAACAAAAACAGCTATACCGCCTGGGACGAGGCCGGCCGCATCCAGAACGATTTCATCAACCACCTGCTGTCGGTCAACTGCCACACCATCTGCACCCTGCGGGTCAAGCAGGATTATGTGCTCACCGAGAACGACCGCGGCAAGCAGGTGCCGGTGAAGGTGGGCATGGCCCCCGTGCAGCGGGACGATGTGGAGTATGAGTTCGACCTGATGCTGAACATCGGCCGTGACCACATTGCCACCGCCAGCAAGGACGTGACCTTTCTGGACGGCCTGAACACGGTCATCACGCCGGAGCTGGGCAAGCAGCTGGCCGACTGGGCCAACGAGGGCAAAGAGCCGGTGCGCTGCGAAGCCTGCGGGCATCTGGTGTCCGCCACCGGCAAAATGACCCTTGCCCAGCTGGCAGAGTTCACCCGCAAGACCTACGGCAAGTGCCTGTGTGCCGCCTGCGCCAAAAAGGCCGAGCTGGCCCGCCGTGCCGCCGAGAAGGACAAGGAGGCCGCCTATGAAGCCCAGTGACGCCCGTGTCCGGCAGAAAAAGGACCAGCTGCAGCAGGCCCGCAACGCCCGGGGCAAAAGCTGGCAGGACGATCTGCTGGCGGTGCTGGGCGGCATCCCGCAGGCATGGGCAAGGCTCTGGCCCGCCGACTGGGGCGGCCAGCCCTATGACATCGAGGCCACCATCGACGGCCGCAGCTGGGGCATTGAGTGCAAGCACATTGCCAAAGGGAACCTGCCCTTTTCGGCCTTCCGCCCCAACGAGGTGGAGAACCTCTCCCGCAAGGAGGACGCCGGCGGCGTTGCCGTGGTGGCCGTGCGGCGGGACGCCCCTGCCGTGGACTGCTTCTTCCCGTGGTACTACATCCGGGACGCCATCGAGAGCGGCGAACGCGGCAGTGTGAAGCTGGAGGGCCTGCCCACAGACCTGCTGAACGTGCTGGAGGTGGTGCACCCGTGATCTACACCCTAGATGGAGAGCTGCACCTCTCCGATGTGCCCACCCCGCTGCTGCACCAGCTGATCCGGGAGCTGACCGTGCCGAACCCCCGCTACGAGAACGCCCTGCGGCTGGGCCGCCCGGCCTGGAACATTCCCAGGACCATCATGCTGTACGAGATCAAGGGCAACGCCCTCACGCTGCCCCGGGGCATGGCCGAGGAAGTCTGGCGGCAGCGCCCGGCAGGCACCGTGTCCAAAGACAGGACCCTGCGGGGCGAGCCCTGCGCCTTTGAAAAGGCCGGCTTTACCCTGCGGGACTACCAGAAGCAGGCCGTGGACGCCGCCCTTGCCTGCAAATGGTGTCAGGGCGTGCTGGTGGCCCCCTGCGGGGCCGGCAAGACCGAGATCGGCATGGCGCTCATCGCCCGGCTGGGGCGGCCAGCCCTCTGGATCACCCACACGCTGGATCTGGCCCAGCAGGCCAAGGAGCGTGCCCAGCTGCGCCTTGGTCTGGACGACCGGGAAGTGGCCGTGATCTCCGGCAAGAGCAAGCGCCTGGGCACCAAACTCACCATTGCCACCGTGCAGAGTTTGTACCGCATGGAGCTGGACGAGCTGTCCCGCACCGTGGGCGTGGTGATCGTGGACGAGTGCCACCATGTGGTCAACAACCCGGAATCCGCCAGCATGTTTGCCGCGGTGCTGCGGTGCCTGCCCGCCCGGTGGCGGTTCGGCCTGACTGCCAGCGACCAGCGCAGTGACGGCCTGAGTGAGACCATCTTTCAGGTGCTGGGCCCAAGGGTGGCGGTCATCGACCCCGGCCAGCTGGAACAGATCACCATCACGCCCCGGGTGGAGACCGTGCCCACCGCCTTCGTGTACACGCCCCGGGCCAACGAGAGCCCCATCGACTATGTGCGCCTGATGCACCACATGGCAGCGGACGAGGCCCGGATGCACACGGTGGAAACGGTGCTGGACCGTGCCGTCACCGAGGGCACCAGCTGGCTGGTGCTGGCCGCCTCGCTGGCCGTGCTGGAACGGCTGCACCGGTACGCGCTGGACCTGGGCCTTGCGGCAGAGTTCGTCTGCGGCAGCACCAAAAAGGCTGACCGCCAGCAGGCCCTTGCCCGCATGAAGAACGGGCAGGCGCGCATCCTGTTTGCCACCTACCAGCTGGCCAAGGAAGGACTGGACATCCCCCGGCTGGACCGGCTGGTGCTGGCAACGCCCACCCGCAACAAGGTGATCGTGCAGCAGAGCATTGGCCGCATCCAGCGCCCGGCCCCCGGCAAGACCGAGGCGCTGGTGCTGGACATCGTGGACGAAAAGACGCCCCAGCTCCTGACGCAGTACAAGCAGCGCCGGAGCCTTTATAAAAAGATGAACATCACAGAAAAGGAGTAACTACTATGAGCGAACTGAACTATGCAAGCACCCTTGCCGCACTGGATGACGAATTTGCCTCGGCCAGTGCCAGCACCGGCTCCGGCAGCGTGCCGGTGGGCCGTTACAACGCCATGATCAAGGAGGCCAAGATCGTGGCCCGCACGGGCGGCGGTCTGGCTCTGAGCGTGTCTTTTGTTGTGACCGAGGGCGAGTACAAGGGCCGCTACGCCTTTACCAGCTACGGCCTGCACAAGAACGGCCTGCCTTATTTCAAGGGCTTTTTGCAGACCATCCAGCTGCCCCTCGAACGCCTGAGCGAACTGGAGCAGATCCTGCCGCAGTTCACGGGCCGCCGCTGCGCCATCAATGTGCAGACCGACAAACAGAACCCCCAGTACACCCGCACCTATGTAGACAAATATCTGGGCATGGGCGACATCCACGAGGTGCTGGGCGCATCCGCTCCGGCAGCCGACGCGGACGGCTTTACCCCCGCCGACGATGACGGCGACATGCCCTTTTAACCGGAGGTGCTCATGCTCGAACAGTTCCCGCAACCCTTGAAAGAGGCGCGCCGCTGGGTCTGTTTCGATGCTGCCAAAACTCCCATCAACCCCGCCACCGGCAAGAACGCCATGCCCAACGAGCCCTCCACCTGGGGCACGCTGGCAGCGGCACAGGCCGCGGTCACCCGCTATGGCCTGCGCGGTGTCGGGGTGCTTTTGGGAGATGGGCTGTGCGGCATCGACATTGACCACTGCCGGGACCCGGCCACCGGGGCCCTCTCGGACATGGCGGCGCAGATCATTGCCCGGATGGACAGCTACACCGAGGCCAGCCCCAGCGGCACCGGCGTGCATATCCTGTTCACCGGCACAAAACCCGCCGGCCCCTGCCGCAAGAGCAGCATCGGGCTGGAAATGTACGACGGCGGCCGGTATTTCACCGTGACCGGCAACGTGCTGGAAGCAAAGGCCATTGCCGAGCGCACCGAGGCCTGCGCCGCCGTCCATGCGCAGTATCTGGCCAAGCCCGAACCCGCCGGCGCGCCCGCCCCGGCTGTGGTGTGGCAGGCCGTGGACCGCTCCGACGAGGAGATCCTGCACACTGCCTGCAGCGCCAAAGACGGGGAGCGCTTTGCGGCCCTGTATGCCGGCAGCTGGCAGGCCTACTACGCCAGCCACAGCGAGGCGGATCTGAGCTTCTGCAACCTGCTGGCCTTCTGGTTCGCCGCTGACAAGGCCCGCATGGACCGGGTGTTCCGTGCCTCCGGCCTCATGCGCCCCAAGTGGGACCAGCGCCGGGGTGCCAAGACCTACGGCGACGCTACCCTGGACCGTGCCGTGGCCGACTGTCAGGAGGTGTACACCCCGCCCCCGCAGACAGCAGACGGCGGCCCGGCCTTTGCGGATCAGGACGAAGCCCTGCGGGCCCTCAATGCCAAATACACCGGTGTCGGCAGGGAGCAGGCCCCGGCCAGCGCGCCGGCCCCCGGCGTCAAGAGCTACTCCATGGACGACACCGGAAACGCCCGCCGCTTCCGTGACCGGTACGCCGACCGCCTGCGCTACAACCCCACCGACAAGTGCTGGCTGGTGTGGGACGGCACCCGCTGGCAGCGGGACGACCTGGCCACCGTCAAGCGCTTTGCAGACGAGATGCTGGATCAGATGGACAAGGCCTGCTTTGGCATCCGTGATACCGACAACGCCGCCGCCCAGCGCAGACACGTCCAGAAAAGCCGCTCCAGCCGGGGCAAGGAGGCCTTTCTCAAGGAGGCCCAGCACCTGCCCGGCATCCCCATGCTGCCGGAGCAGTTCGACCGGAACCGGGGCCTGCTGAACGTGCAAAACGGCATCCTGGATCTGGCCCGCCGCAAGCTGCTGCCCCATGACCGGGAAAAGTACATCACCCGTCTGGCGCAGGTCATCTATGACCCGGACGCCGCAGCGCCCACATGGCGGGCCTTTCTGGATTCCATCACCGGCGGGGACAAAGCTCTGGCCGAATACCTGCAGGTGATGACCGGCTACTGCCTGTCCGGCTCCACCCGGGAGCAGTGCATGTTCTTTCTCTACGGCGACGGCTCCAACGGCAAATCCACATTCCTGGAGGCGCTGGCCAAGCTGTTCGGCGATTACGGCATGAACGCCCAGGCCGAGACCATCACCAGCGCCCGCAGCCGCTCCTCCGGTGCCGCCCGCAGCGACGTGGCCCGCCTGAAAGGGGCCCGCCTTGTCACCATCGAGGAGGGAGATCAGGGTGCCATGCTGGACGAAGGTCTGGTCAAGCAGATGACCGGCGGCAACACCATCACGGCCCGTTTCCAGTACGGCAAGGAATTTGAGTTCCGGCCCGAGTTCAAACTGGTCATGGCAACCAACCATCTGCCCCGCATCCATGGCACCGACGTGGGCATCTGGCGGCGCATCCGTCTCATCCCGTTCACCCAGTGCATCCCGCCGGACAAACAGGACATGCTGCTGCCCCAGAAGCTGGAAGCGGAGCTCTCCGGCATCCTCAACTGGGCGCTGGACGGCCTGCAGAAGTGGCTTGCCCTCAGCAAGGGCGGCAAAAAGCACGGTCTGCCCGCCTGTGCTGCTGTGGATAAGGCCGTGGACGCCTACAAGCAGGATCAGGACCGCATTGCCGCCTTTCTGGCCGACTGCACCGAGCCCGCCGAGGGCCAGACCGTGCAGGCCAGCGTGCTGTTCCGCACCTATCTCAACTGGTGCAGCGACAACAACGAGAAGTGGCGCATGGCCAACAAGCAATTCGGCATCGAGGTCAAAAAGCACTACGAGGTGCGCAAGGGCATGTACTACAACGAGTATGTGGGCATGGCCCTGTCTGAGGAGGGCCTGCGCTGCATGGCGCTGAACCGCGGTGCAGAGCTGCCCGCCCGCAGCACCCCGGGCCCGCCGCTGTACGAACAGACCCGCCTGAAGAACTGAGTATGGAGGGAATGGAAGCAAAGGAGCCTTTCCGGGGACTTTCCTATATATTCTATTTTTTTGTTTCCCTACTAGGGAGTTTTCGGAAATAGGTTCCTACCCTCCATACCCTCCATAGAAAGGAGAAAACGAGTTTGACCTACGAAGAGAAAAAGGCCTGGCTGTGGCGGTACCGGTCGGCCAAGCGGTTCGAGCGGCTGCGGCTGGACGAGCTGGCCACGCTGGAGGCCGAAGCCATGCACACCACCCAGCGCTATTCCGCCATGCCGGGCGGCGGCGGGGACGGTCAGGCGCTGCCCAGAGCCGTGGAGCGCATCGAGGAAGCAAAGCAGGCTGCTGAAGCACAATCCACTGTGTGCGACGCCATCCGTGCCGAGCTGATGGACGTGTTCAGCCAGCTGGACAACGAGGTGGATTTCATGATCCTGTTCCGCCGGTACGTCCTGCTGGAGGACTGGGACAAGATCGCCGTTTACGTCCGGTTGTCCCGCAGCCAGATGTTCCAGCATCACAGCGCCGCCGTCCGCCAGCTGGACATCAAAAGTCCGGAGCAAACCGGAGCGGACCGGACTTGATAACACTGTCAACCTCTGCTAAAATTTAAAATGCAATAGCCCGCAGGAAAGGTCCCTTACTCCCTTCCCCCTGCGGGCTTTGTGCTGCCCGGCTGCGACAGGGGAACAACCTTTACCGACCAACAGCCTGAATGTACCAGCCGGGCATCCTTTGCATATTTCTGGCCGTCCTCCGGGGCGGCTTTTGTTTTACCTGAACCATGAGAGGTGGTGACGTGTCCAACGAGAAGAATCTTATCCCGTTCAACAAGCGAACGGAGAGCGAACAGAGAGAGATCGCCCAGCAGGGCGGCATTGCGTCCGGCAAGGCACGCCGCCGCAAACGCAGCATGAAGGAAGCCGCCGACTATTACCTCAGCCTGCCGGAGACCGACCGCCGCCGGGTGAACGCTCTGCTACGGGACGAGGTGGAGCCTGAGGACGTGGACAACCAGATGAGCGTGGTCATGGGCATGGCCGAAGCCGCCAAGCGCGGCGATGCCCGCGCCGCCGGGGTGCTGTTGAAGATGCTGGGCGAGGAAGCACCGCAGGAGGATCCCGGTGCCGACACGCTGGAAAATGCCCGCAAGCTGCTGGGAGGAATCGACAGTGCCATTGACTGAGTATCAGCAGGAGTTTCTCCGCAACTGCTCCCACCGCTGGAACATCAAGACCGGTGCCACACGCTCCGGCAAGACCTATCTGGACTGTGCTGTCACCATCCCGCAGCGCATCCTTGCGGCCCGGGACGAGGGCCTGCTGGTCATGCTGGGCAACACCCTGGGCACGCTGGAACGCAACGTGCTGGAGCCCATGCGGGCCCTCTGGGGGGCGGAGCTGGTGGGCGTCGTGCGCACCTCGGCTGCCGGCAATGTCGTGCAGCTGTTTGGCCGCAAGGTGTATGTGCTTGGCGCTGACAACAAAAAGCATATTGCCCGCATTCAGGGCGCTGCCTTCGAGTATGCCTACGGTGACGAGATCACCACCTGGGACGAGGGCGTCTTTCAGATGCTCAAGAGCCGCCTTTCCTGCCCGCACAGCCATTTTGACGGCACCTGCAACCCGGATAACCCCCAGCACTGGTTCAAGCGGTTCCTCGACAGTGATGCTGACATTTACTGTCAGGCCTACACCATCGACGACAACCCCACCCTGCCGCCGGAGTTCGTGGCGCAGCTGAAAAAAGAATATGCCGGCACGGTGTACTACAACCGGTTTATTCTCGGCCAGTGGGCAGCGGCAGGCGGCATCATCTACCGCCCGTTTGCGGACAGCATCGCCGCCGACGACAAGCGCTTCCTCTGGCCCGCAGACAAGCCCTGCAAGCCGTGGCGGGTGCACATCGGGGTGGACTTCGGCGGCAACGGTTCACAGCACGCCTTTGTGGCAACGGGCATTTTGCCGTACTATTCCGGCGTCGTGGGGCTGGCATCCCAGCGGGTGGACCCCCGCAACCAGGATGCCGACTACCTGGCCAACCAATTGCTCACCTTCTGCCTGGCCGTGTTCGCACGGTACGGCGAGATCCATTACATGTTCTGTGACAGCGCCGAGCAGACGCTGATCAACCACATCCGCACCCGGCTGCGGGCCTCTAAACTGTACTGGCTGGCCGACCGGGTGAATAACTCCGCAAAAATTCAGATTATCGACCGCATCCGCCTGACGTCCATTCTCATGGGCGGCGGGCGCTTTTGGTATATGCCGGAGGCCGCCACCCTGCGGGACGCCCTTGCAAGCGCCCTGTGGAGCCAGAAGCACCCCGGCGTGGACGAGCGTCTGGACGACGGCACCACCGACATTGACACACTGGATGCGTTTGAATACACCATTGAGCGCGACTACAGGAGACTGACTGCAAGATGAACGTAACTGCTTTTATCGAATACCTGAACAAAACGAAGAATCTGCAGCTGGATCCGTCCTACTACAGCAGCATTGAAACGTGGCGGCAGTGGTGGCAGGGCAACGTGCCCGGTGTGCACAACATCCGCATCCGGCGGGAGGACGGCGACCACACCCGCCGCCGGGCATCCCTGCGGATGCCAAAGCAGGTCTGTGAGGACTGGGCAAACCTGCTGCTCAACGACCAGACCACCTTCCAGATCGGGGACGCCGCCACCGCTGCCTATCTGCTGGGCAGCGACGAGCAGCAGACCGGCGGGCTTTTGCGGCAGCTGCATTTCTGGCCCAACGCGAACCAGCTGGTGGAAAAGGCTTACTGGTCCGGCACCGGCGCGTTCGTGCTGAGCGTGGAGGGCGTCCGGGGCAAGAACGGCACGCTGGAAGCAGACCCGGATGCCCGCATCCGGCTGGACTACGACCCCGCGTCCTGCATCCTTCCGCTGCGGGTGGAGCGGGGCGTGGTCACCGAAGCGGCGTTTATCTCCGAGTGCCTTATGGACGGCAAGCCCTGCGCCTATCTGCAGACCCACACGGTCAGCGGCACGCAGCGCACAATCTGCAACGAGTGGTTTGCCATTTCCGAGGGACCGGACGGCGCGCCGGTGTTCACCCCGCGCAAGGCCCCGCGGGGCATGGTGGAGAGCCTGACCGTGGACGGCTCCCCGGCATGGTTTGCCCTGTTCAGCCCGGCGGCGCTCAAGAACATTGACACCGGCATGGGACTGGGCATGAGCGTCTTTGCAGAGGCTCTGGACGCCGCCCAGGGCGTGGATCTGGCCTTCGACAACTACCGGCAGGATCTCTATCTCGGCGGCAAGAAGATTTTCTACGACCGCAGCCTGTGCAAGGTGGTCATTGGCGATGACGGCAAGCCTCGGTACATCCCGCCCGACGACCTGAGCACCCAGCAGTTCTACTCCCTGCCGGGGCGGGACGGCAGTCTGGATCAGTCCCCGGAGTGGCACGAGTACAACCCCGACCTGCGCACCGAGCAGAACCACCAGGCGGTGCAGGACATGCTGAACCTGATGAGCTTCAAGTGCGGGCTGGGCTGCCATCGCTACAGCTTCGAGAACGGCACCGTGGCCACCGCCACCGAGTACACCGGCAGCCGTCAGGACCTTGTACAGAACGCCAACAAGAACCAGATCCCCATCGAGAACGCGCTGATCGGCATTCTGCGGGCCATCCTGTGGGCGGCAAAGAACCTGCTGGGTGCAGATGTGGACCCGGACACCAGCATCTCGGTCAACTGGGACGACAGCTATATCATCAGCCAGCAGGAGCGCACCGCACAGCTGCGGGAAGACGCTCTGGCAGGCCTTGTGCCCCGCTGCCGGTATCTTTCCGCCCGGTACGGCCTGAGCGAAGCCGAAGCCCACGCATGGGCAGAGGAAGCCAAGGCCGACAGCCAGACGGACGAAGCCCTCACCTTTGGCGGAGGTGCCTGATGCTGCCGCCGAGCTACCTCGATGCCATGCCGGATGCCTTTGTGCAGCTGGCGCAGCAGGTCGAGGATGAGATCTTACAGGATGTCGCCCGGCGCATCGGCAAAATGGGTACCCTCACCGAAACGGCCGACTGGCAGTTGTGGCGCTACCAGCAGACCGAGGCGGTGCGGGAGAACGTGGTCAAGCTGCTGGCAAAGTACAGCGGCAAGAGCGAAGCCACCATCCGCAGGCTGCTCAAAGAGGCTGCCACCGAAGCCATGGAGCGGGAAGATGCCATCTATTACCACTACAACCTCGAGCCCACACCCTTTGAAGAGAGCGCGGCCCTGAACAACCTGCTCAACGCCGGTGCCCGGCAGACCTGCGGCACATGGCGGAACCTCACGGCCACAACGGCCAACACCGTCTCCGGGGCCTTTGAGCGCACGCTGGATGTCGCCTGGGGCAAGGTGGCCACAGGTGCCTTTGACTACAAAACCGCCGTCAAGCAGGCTGTGGACAGCCTTGCAGACGAGATGCCGGAGATCACTTACCCCAGCGGCCACACAGATTCGCTGGAAGTTGCGGCCCGCCGGGCGGTGCTGACCGGTGTCAACCAGACCGCAGGCAAGCTGCAGGAAGCCCGCATGGACGAAATGAACGTGGAGTTCGTTGAGACCAGCGCCCACGGTGGTGCCCGCCCCAGTCACGCCGAGTGGCAGGGTCGGCGCTTCCATCGGGGCGGGGCTGTGGACTACCTGGGCAAGCATTACCCGGACTTTGAGCAGGCCACCGGCTACGGAACCGGCGCTGGGCTTTGCGGCTGGAACTGCCGCCACACCTTTTTTGCCGTATTCCCTGAGCTGGGCGACCCGCCCACCTGGACGGAGGAGAGCCTGCAGGAGCTGAACGCCCGGAACATCGAGTACAACGGCAAACTGTACACCCAGTACGAGGTCAACCAGATGCAGCGTGCCCGGGAGCGGAACGTGCGCAAATGGAAGAAGCGGTATCTGGCCGAGAGTGCCGCCGGGCTGGACACCACTGACAGCGCTGTGCGCCTGAAAGCAGCCCGCCAGAGCCTGAGCGAGTTTGCCAAGGCCACCGGCGGGCGGGTGGACAGTGCCCGGACAAGCGTGCATGGGTTTGGGCGGAGCGCCAGCAGTAAGGCAGCGTGGGCTGTCCGACACAACACGTTGACAAACACCGCTGGGCAAACTATCATTAAAGTCAGCAAGAGCAACATTACCGGCCCCCGCAACGGCATCACGCAAAAGACCAATGCAAAGGGCGGCATCGACCGCAATTATTACGGCCCGGATGGTCGTCAGACCAAGCAAATCAGCAACAACGGCCACGGCCATAAGGTCGAAGAAGCCCTCGGAAAACATGGCGAGCACGCCCATGACTATATTTTTGATGCAGAGGGCCATTTGTGTGGTCGTCCATCCCGTGAGTTGACAGATGCTGAGCGAAAGGAGAACAGTGATATTTTATGACGGCGGATTCTTTACAGAAGGAGCTTTCTAAAGGCTGGGCAATGCTCGTCTTTCAGTATCACGGAAAAGAAGGTCATGTAGACCCTTATGACACCCGAGACGAAAATTTCTCTTATCTTCTGTGGTACGATGGAGATGAAAAACTCGTTCACAGCATGGAGGACGTCATGCACACCCCCATTTTCGACGGCCATTCTCTTTCCGAGATCGCTGGTGACATCTCTGAAATCGACTGGTGCTGACAACAACCAAATACCGCGAGCGTCTTTGCCCATCCGGGCAGGGGCGCTTTTTTCATGCCGTTTTAGCTCATGTTGGCAGAGCGCCGGTCTCCAAAACCGGAAGCGGCAGGTTCGATCCCTGCAAACGGTGCCATGTTCCCGACACAAATGTCGGGAGCAGCCATAGCGGCGGGCGGCGCGTACCCCGCCCACAACCGAACACGGACGGAGAACCGTGTCACCAAACCGAGGTTTTCCCCACAGAAAGGAGCTTTTCCACCATGAAACGTGAAGATGTGAAGAACAAGATCCCCGGCATTACCGAGGAACAGCTGAACTGGATCATGCAGGAGAACGGCAACGACGTCAACCGCGAAAAGGCCGCCGCCACTGCCCTGCAGGCCCAGCTGGACAACGCAAACGCCCAGCTCAAGACCTCCCAGGACGGCCTGAAAGCCTTTGAAGGCAAGAAGAAGCCCGAGGAGTACGAGGCCGAGCTGACCAAGCTGCAGGCGGACATGAAGGCCCAGGCGGACGGCTTTGCCTTTGACAGTGCCCTGAACACTGCCATCCTGGGCAAGAAGGGCCGCAGCGTCAAGGCGGTGCGTGCCCTGCTGGACGTGGACAGCCTGAAGGGCTCTGCCGACCGCTCTGCCGACATCGCCAAGGCGCTGGACGAAGCCGCCAAAGCAAACCCGTGGGCGTTCGGTGAGGACGCGGGGCAGACCAGCGCGGGCACCTACTCCACCGGTGCTGCCCACGGCGACCCCATGCACGGCGAGGACGACACCGACCCGGTGGAAGCTGCCTTTAAAACCCTGAATCCCACCATCAAACTGTAAGAAAGGATGATTCAACTATGCCTCATACCGCAAGAGAACGTTATTCTGAACTGGTGGACGCAAAGCTGCGCGCGACCATCGTCAAGCGCGTGGGCGTCATCTGCAACAACCGCTACGAGGGCACCCCCAAGGCGGGCGCTGTCAAGGTGCCTGTGCGCGACACCGAGGTTGCTGTGGCCGACTACAACAAGAAGACCGGCTCCACCATGACCCACGGCGACACCAGCTATTTGACCGTGACCATCGACAAGGACAAGGCTGTGAACGAGCTGATCGACGGCTTTGACGCCGAGAGCGTGCCCGGCAATCTGGTGGCCGACCGTCTGGACAGCGCCGGTTACTCGCTGGCACTGCAGATGGAAAAGGACGCCTCTGAAGAGCTGACCACCGGCGGCACCGCGCTGGCCGACACCGCTGCCCTGACCAAGGCCACCGTTTACGAGAAGATCGTGGACGCCCGCACCCAGCTGTCCAACGCCTACGTCCCCACCAACGACCGCTGGCTGCTGGTGTCTCCGGACACCTATGCCCTGCTGCTCAAGAGCCCGGAGTTCATCAAGGCGTCCGACCTGGGCGACGCCGTGGTGCAGACCGGCGCTGTGGGCCGTGTGGCGGGCTTCACCGTGTTCGAGGACACCACCCTGGGCGACAAGGTGGACTTCGTGGCCGGTCACCCCAACTGGTTTACCCGTGTCGAGGAGTGGACCGAGCCGGTGGCCGTGAACGACCTGAAGGGCAGCGGCACCTATATCGGTGCCTGTGCCGTGCAGGGCCGCAAGGTGTACGCCCACAAGGTGACCAAGGCTGCCGCCATCCTCGTCAAGAAGCACGCCTAAGGAAAGGAGCCGCCATGCTGTACTGTACTTATGACGAATACCAGGCGGCAGGCGGTGCGGTGCCGGAAACGGCTTTCGGGGTGCTGTGCAGCCGGGCGTCCCGCCTGATCGACAGCGCCACCTTTGGCCGGGCAGAGCCCCACGCCGCCGAGTGCGAGGACTGCCGCCAGATGCTGGCAGATGCCTGCGCTCAGATCGTGGATCTGTTTGCCGCACAGGCCGCCGTGGGCGTGGTTCCGGGTGCGGCAAGCGCCTCCAACGACGGCTACAGTGTGAGCTTCTCGGCAAACAGCAGCCTGTCCGCAGCGGTGCGAACCGAAGCGTGGCATGTGCTGGAAAGCGCCCTCGGCGCAGACCCGCACGGCCTGCTGTACAGGGGGTGTTTCTGATGCAGACAGCCGTCACCGTGGTCAACCTCATCCACGACACTGCCGCCGAGATTGATACCCCGGTGTGCTGGGTGTTTCCGGCCTGCAGCTGGCGGGAATGCCGCTCCACGTCCGGTTCCGGCACCGCCAAGGACCCCCAGCGCAACACCCATGTGCGCATCCCGGCGGGGCTGTGCACACATGGCTATCTGCCCTATGCACAGTGGGCGGCGCTACCTGCGGCGGAAAAGTTAAAGCACTGGACGCTGAAACGCGGCTGGAAGCTGGTGCAGGGCGCGGTGCGCACCCTGACCGCCGAAGAGTACGCCCACCTCGAAAAAACACACCAGTGCTGCACCGTGTCGGCCATCTCGGACAACCGGGAACCGCTGCTGCCGCACTGGCATGTGGAAGGGAGCTGACACCATGAGTGAAATGATCCCGTTCGGGCCCGTTGCCCCGTCGGCAAAGCCGAAGTTTGACCCGCCGGATGGGTTCCGGTATCAGACAGACGGCATCCAGATGCAGCTGTCGTGGCGGCCGGACTTCGGCGCAGAGAAAACAGCCGCTCTGCAAAAGGCACAGTACGCCCTTTCACAGGAAGCGGCCAAGCTGATCGACAGCTATGTGCCCTTTGACACCGGCACCCTGAAGAACAGCGTGAACCTCGCCAGCAAGTACGACGAGGGCCTGCTGGTGTATAACACGCCCTATGCACGCAAGCAGTATTACCTGCATGAGCAAGGCACTTGCCTGCACGGAGAGACCGGTCTGCGCGGCTCCTACTGGGGCCAGCGTGCACTGGCGGACGTCGGAGAGCATCTCGCCCTTTACGGTGCGCGGGCCATCACGACCTTTTGGGGAGGGATGGGACACTTATGAGCGAGAAACCCACCATTGCCGCCCTGCGGGCGTGGCTCAAGACCTGCCCGCTCATCGCCGAAGAGCAGGAGGCCACCGGGGCGGCGTTCCGCATTGCCGGGCTGGACGAGGACGCCACTGCCTTTTCCATTGAGGACAGCCCCGGTGACCCGGTGCTCACCAAGTATTTCTCCGGCCGGGATATGGCGAAGAACTACCTCTTTTTGTCCCGCCGGGAGTACGGCGAGGCGGACGTGCTCACCGTGCAGAACAGCGGCTTTTTTGAGCAGCTCACCGACTGGGTGATGGCGCAAAACGACTGCCACCATCTCCCCGCGCTGGAAGCGCCCCGCCAGCCCCTCGGCGTGTCCGTCACCTCCACCGGCTACATCGTCACCAGCAGCGCGGGCAGCTGCCGGATGCAGATGCAGCTGCGCCTGACCTATTATCAGCCCAAATGAAAGGAGTTTTGCTATGACCGTAGCAGAAGCCATTACCAAGTCCGGCATCACGCCCATCGCGTCCTATACCGGCATTGAGACGGCAGATGACTTTGTCTTTGCCATCCAGACCGAGAGCGCCAAGCAGACCAAGGAATCCGCCTGGATCGTCTGCGCCGACCACGTCAAGGAGCACAGCGGTGCGCTGAACGCCTCCGCCAACTCCGACACCTTCATCCGCACCGGCCCCACCGACACCAAGAGCGCCACCCAGCGCACCCTGTCGGTCAACGGCAACCGCTGCGTCGGCGATGCGTTCCAGGATTTCCTGCTCTCCCACAAGATCAAGTACGGCACCGGCAGCGATGTCGTTGTACCGTACATCTATTTCAGCCTGCGCACCGGCAAGGGCGAGAAGGGCACCTGCACCCTGATCGTGACCAGCGACGTGGGCGGCTCCGCCGGTTCTCCGGCCACCTTTGCCTGCGACGTCAAGGGCATTGGCATCCCGGACGAGTTCGACTATACCTCCGCCGCTGGCTGATTTCCCCCGCAGCTTTCCCCGTTCAGCCCGGAGCGGGGATTTTTTATGCCGTGAAACAGGTTTCTCCGGGGCAGCACCGGAGCACGGCCCAACGAAAGGAGCCAGAATATGGTTATTTGTGGACAGACATTTGATTTTTCGCCGCTGAACGCCAACGACATTGAGCGGCTGGAAACGGCCAACGAAAAGATGCAGCGTGCCGGAGAATCCGAGCTTGAGCAGTTCCGGCGCGGCGGGGTGCGCATCTGCGACCATATGCGTGCACAGGCGCGTCTCGTCATGAACTGCCTTGACGAGGTGCTGGGTGCCGGTGCGTCCGACCGTCTGGGCCTGGACGAGAACGACACCGCGCCCATTTACGACGCGATGAACGAGCTGTTTGCCGCCATGGACGCCGAGCAGAAGCGCTACTCCGACCGCATCCCCAAGCCTCAGCAGCCCATGAACCGGGAGCAGCGCCGGGCGCAGAAGAAAGCACAGCAGCGCACCCAGACGGCGGGCCGCATCGTCAACAGCCAGCCTGTGAGCTTCCCGCAGCCCGCTGCCGCCCGGATGGTGGAACGGGTGGACAAGGCACGTCACGGGAACCCCGCAGACGCCGCGCTCAAGCTGGCAGACGCCCGTGCTGCCGTGGACGCCCTGAAGGACGACCCGGTGGCCATGCAGCAGCTGGCCGACTGCGCCCTGAAGATCGCAGCGGAGCGCCATGTCTGACCTGCTGACGGACGCCCTGCCCACCGTATGGCACGGCAGGCGCATTGACCCGGACTTCCGGCACATGGTGCGGCTGTCCGCTGCCTACAGCCACGGAGAGGTCGAGGCTGACCCGGTGGCCTTTGCCCTGCAGCTGTGTGGGCAGTTCTACACCGAGCGTTTTTCGCCCTCCGACCTGCAGGAAAAATACAGCTGGCTCATCGAGTTTTACTGCGCCGGAGAACAGGCCGCAGAGCCAGCAGCGGCAAAGCCTGCCAGCGGCCACGACACCGGCCCGGCGTTCGACTACCGGTGTGACGCGCCCTACATCGTGGCAGCGTTCCAGCAGGCCTACGGCATCGACCTGACCCGCGAGAAGCTGCACTGGTTCCGGTTCCGGGCGCTGTTTGCCGCCCTGCCGGAAGATACCCTCATGGCCAAGATCATGGGCTGGCGCAGCGCCGACCTTGCCGATTACGAGGGCAGTATGCGGGAGCATTACGCCGCGCTGAAAGAGCGCTTTGCCCTGCCTGCATCTTTGAGAGGAGGTGCCGCCGTTGCCCAGACCGTTGCCGAACACGATGCGGCATTCCTGGCCCGCTTCCGGCACTGAGCGGGTGCCGGTGCCCTGCCCCTACTGCGGCAGGCCCCTGCCCGTGTGGGCGGTGCGCACGGCCACGGCATCCGGCGTGTGGGTCAAATGCAAAAATCCCTCCTGCAAACGGGAGGTAGAGATCAAACTGTAAAGCCTGTGCCCTTGTGCCCGCGCTCTGAATGAGAGGTGGACACATGGCAGATTTCAGCATCACCGGCGAAGTAAGGCTCAACAGCGACCCGGCGGAAAAGAGCACCAGCAAGTGGACCGTTGCCGCCGGAAACATGATCGCGGACTTTGCAAAAAAGGCCGCATCGGAACTGGGCAAGGTGGTCCAGAGCGGCGTGGACTACAACGCCAGCATGGAAAGCTACCTGACCAACTTCAAGGTCATGCTGGGCAACGAGGAACTGGCCGCCGCAAAACTTTCCGAGATCCGCAAAATGGCGGCGTCCACGCCATTTGCCCTGTCCGACCTGACCGAGGGCACCCAGACCCTGTTGCAGTTCGGCGTTGCCGCCGATGACACCACCGACGTGCTGAAACAGCTGGGCGACATCTCCCTTGGCAACGCGGACAAGCTGCAGACGCTGGTGCGCGCCTACGGCAAGATGTCCAGTGCCCAGAAGGTCACGCTGGAAAACGTTAACATGATGATTGACGCGGGCTTTAACCCGCTGAACCAGATCTGTGACGCCACCGGCGAGAGCATGTCCGACCTGTACAAGCGCATCTCGGACGGCAAGGTGAGCTTCAGCGAGCTGCAGGCCGCTGTGGAAGCCGCCACCAGCGAGGGCGGGCAGTTTTACAACGGCATGCTGGAAGCCAGCCAGACCTTCAGCGGCCGCATGTCCACCCTGAAGGACAACGTGGCCGCCCTGACCGGTGAGCTGACCAGCGGGCTTTTTGCGGCACTGGGCGACCTTGTGGTGAAGCTCAACGAGGTGGTCACCTCCTTCCTCGACAGCGACGAGAAGATGGCCCAGCTCAAGGACACCATCGGCATTGCCACGTCCGTGGTCGCTGCTGCGGGTGCGGCATTCCTGGCGTATAAGGGATATGTGGCCCTTGCCACAGCGGCCCAGGTGGCCCACACCGTTGCCACCACAGCAATGACCGCCGCCAATGCGGCAGCGGAAGCCGGAGCCACAGGGCTGGCACTGGCACAGGCAGCCCTGAATGCGGTGATCTCGGCCAATCCGGTGGGCCTTTTCGTGGCAGCTCTGGCAGCCCTGGCAACGGGCCTTGTGACGGCTTATAAGACCAGCGAGACCTTCCGAAATGCGGTCAACTCCGCATTTGCGTCTGTGAAAAAGATCGCACAGAACGCTATCGGCACGGTGGTGGACTGGATCAACGAGCTGGTGGCAAGGATCCGAGGGGCCGCCGCTGCTCTGGCAAACCTGAAGAACGGCGTAGGTGCAGCAAAGGAAGCCTACAATACTGCCTATAGCAGCTCCATCGACGCTTACAACCGCTCCAAGCTGGACAAGGCCGCCCAGGAACGTGGAAAGCGCCATCAGGAGCGCATCCAGCAGGCTAAAGAGGAGGCCGCAGCGGCCAAGGCGGCAGCCGCCGCCGTTTCCGGCTCTGCCAGGGCTGCTGCCGCTGCCGTGAACACCTCCGGTAAAAAGGCGGCCTCCAGCGCAAAGCAGACCACCGCCGAGGTGGTCAAGTCCATCTCGGACACCACGACCGAGATCGACGGCAAGATCACCCGCACCACCGAAAACATCACCGAGACTTTGTCCAACGGCAAGACCCAGCAAAAACAGGTCATCACCGAGACGTCCCGCCAGATGGTGGACGGCGTCCTGAAAGACATCAAGACCATCACCGAGGTAGATGAAAAGGGCAAAAAGACCGTCAAGCAGACCATGGAGACGGTGCGGGAGGTGGCAAAGACCGTCACGGCCACCACTTCCGGCATCGTGGACGGCATCGAGACCAGCACCAAGACGGTGACCGAGACCCTGACCGACGGCACCGAGACCCAAAAGAAGATCATCACCCAGACCTACGATGACGTGGTGGACGGTGCCCTCGTGACCGTGGAGCGGGTCAAGACCATTGCCGCCGACGGCACCGAAGAGGTGGCCGAGAACATCAAAGAGGCGTCCATCAAGAGCTTCGACGACCTGTGGAAGGAGCTGCAGACCCACGCCGACACCGGCCTGCTGGGCACCTTTGATGACCTGTATACCGCCGTCAAGAACAAGGACTGGAAGGGCATCGGCCTGTGGGCGGCAAACGCCATCTACGGCGGCCTGACCGCCGAGCAGAAAAAGCAGGTCAACTCCTTTGCCCTCGGTCTGGTGAACAAGCTCAACGAAGCACTGGGCAATGCTCAGACGGCCCTCGTGCAGAAGGGCATCGACATCGGTGCCCAGATCTGCAAGGGCCTGACCTCCGGCTTTGGCGAGGTCTGGACGCAGGCCAAGACCCTCGGCACCACCCTCACCGGCATCTTTAAGGGCCTGAAAGCCCCCTTGAGCAGCGCCGCACTGGCCATCAGTCAGGGCCTGTCCGGCGGTCTGCTGTCCAGCTTCCCGGCAATCTACGCGGGCGTGGGCTCCATGGTGGGCACCATCGGCGCGGCCTTTGAGGGCATGATGACCGCCATCGCCTCCGCCCTGAATGCGACGGTTTTCGGCATCCCTATGGGCGTGATCGTGGCGGGCGCTGCCGTGGCGCTGGGCGTGGCCATCGCGGCCATCTGCGCAAGCCTCGGTGCCTCCAAAAAGAGACCGCCCAGCACCGGCGGGGGCAGCGCTTCCGGCGGTGCTGGTTCCGGCGGCATCAGCGGAGATATCGACATCTCCACCGGCACCGGCAGCCTGGAGGACGCCATCAACGCCAACACCAAGGCGCTGGAAAAGACCAACGCCGCCCTTGCCGACATGATCCGGCAGGCGGGCAGTCTGGTGCTGTCGGACAACATGAGGCTTGGCAGCACCGTGGCCGCGTCCGGCACGGCCCGTGTGGCCGCAGCCGCCAACAACTACCACCGGGAGGGGGACACCAATATCACCCAGAACATCTACTCCAAGGCCCAGACGGCGGCTGACCTCCAGCGGGAAGCCCGCTGGGAAGCCGACCGCGCCAAGGCCCAGCGCCGATGAAAGGAGGACGCCAATGCTTTTTAAGGATCACTTAAAACTGGTCACAGACGCCGGTGCCGTCCTGCATCTGGGCTGGGACTACAACGCGCCCTACAACCTCGACCCGCTGAACGGCGTGGATGTGGACATCCAGACCGCGCAGGGCATCAACCAGACCGGCACCACCGTCGAGCGGCAGAGTGTGGCAGGCGTGTCCCGTACTCTGTCGGTGGTGTTCTGGGGCGGCCATGCCCTCGACAATGCCCGCAATTTTGCCCGCAAACTGCCCTACTACACCACCGGCACGATGTACTTCGGGGACGCATACTTCACCCGCTTTGTGGTGCAGAAAACGCCATACTTTTCCAGCCACACCGAGCCGCGCTGTGAGCTGATGCTGTACAGCCCCAAACCCTACTGGTACGGCCTGACCGCAACAGCCCGCGTGCTGGGCGGCTACCAGCCCGCGTTCAGCTTCCCGGTCTGCTACGACAGTCACACCTACGGCATCCGGCAGGACGGCGAGGCGGCAGTGCTGCGCAACCCCGGCAGCCTGCCGGTGCCCTTTACGGCAACCCTGCGCAGCACCATGCCGGTGGAGCACCCGCGCGTGGTAGACCTGCACACCGGGGCCTTTATCGGCTTTGACCTGACCTTACAGGATGGCGACCGGCTGGAGATCTACCGCAGCACCACCGACCGGCTGGCCTGCACCCTGACCCGGGAGGGCAAGACCAGCAACATTTTCTCTAAGCTGGACGAGGACAGCACCCTGACCGAGCTGCAACCCGGTGACAACATCCTGAGCATGCAGGCCGACAGCGGTGCGGCCTACTTGCAGGCATCCGTGAGCTTTTACCCGATGGAGGCCGGTGTTTTGCCGGAACCGCTATGAGACTGGACGTTTTAGAGGCCGACACCCTTGTCCGTGTGGGCTGGGTGGACGTGTGGGTGTCCCTTTACTGGGACAGTCCGTATTACTCTGAGGGCGGCTTTACCTTGGAGGTAAGGCCGACCACCGAGAACCTACAGCTGCTGACCGAGGGCCGATGGCTGGTGCGCAGCGACGAGACACCCCGCATCCCCATGCGGATCTGCGCCCGCGCCAACCAAAACGGGGACTCGAACCTCGTGGTGAGCGGCTACCCGGCCACCTGGCTGCTGACCAAGCGGGCCAGCGCCACGGTCAGCAAGGGCCAGAACGCCGAACAGGCCATGCGAAGTCTTGTAGCGGCGGCAGACCCGTGGCCGCGCTTGGAGCTGGGCACCGAATACGGCTTTGACACGACCTTTGACAAGCAGACCTCCGGCGGCAGCCTTTTTAGCTACTGCCAGACCATCGGGCAGGCGTGCGACCTCGGGTTCCGGGTGATTCTGGACGGCACCGGCAGCGACAAAAAGCTACTGTTCGAGTGCTTCCGGCCCACCTTCGACCCCAACAACCGGTACAGCCCCAAGTGGGGCAATCTGCTCAACGCGGGATGGTCCTTTGCCGACACCGACTACGCCAACGTAGCCCTTGTGCAGGGGGCCGGTGAGGGCGACCAGCGGGCCACTTGCTGGGTGGGCGATGTAGACAGCACCGGAGCCGACCGGCGGGAGATCTACATCGACGCCCGGGACATCCAGCCGGACGAGGAAAAGGGCGAGACCACCGCCAGCCAATCGTATCTCGACAAGCTGGCCGACCGGGGCGGCCAGAAACTGCTGGCCCAGCTGCGCACCGGAAGCATCGAGTTTGACGTGGACGATGACACGCTGGCCGTGGGCGACGTGCTGCGCGTCAGCCTGCCCCAGCTGGGCTACACCGCCATGGTGCGGGTGGCCGACATCATCACCGAGAGCCAGTCCAGCGGCACCACCCGGACCATCCGGCTGGGCACGCCGAGCTGGCACAAGACGTAAAGGAGGGCTTATGGCCGATATCATCACCTACCCGGAAAACGGCATCACCTACGACGCCGACGACGCTTCCGGGTTCCTCAGCACCCGGCTGAGCGGCGTATACAGCGCCGACGAGGACTTTGCCGTGACCGCAAACGGCGGCCTGACCGTGACCGTCAGCGCCGGGCAGGCATGGGTGCGTCCGGCCCGCTTTCGGGGCCGCAGCATCATCATGGAGCAGCCGGAGACGGTCACCCTGACCGCCGCCGACGCCGTGCGCAGCCGCATCGACCGGCTGGTGCTGCGCTACGACGCAGCCGCCAGAAAGACCCGCCTGCAGGTGCTGGAGGGCACCCCGGACAGCGCAAGCCCCACAGCGCCGGAGATCACTCGCACCGCGCTGGTGTATGACCTGTGCCTGGCCGAGATCCGCCGCCCGGCGGGCAGCACCGAGATCACCGCCGCCGACATCACCGACACCCACGCGGACGAGGCCGTCTGCGGCGTCATGCGGGACGGCGTCACCGGCATCCCCACGGCGCAGCTGCAGGCGCAGGCGCTGGCTATAATGACCCAGCTGTCCACTGAGCTGCACACAAAACTCGCCGCCCTGGACGCCGCCATCGCAGCGGTGGAGAGCGGCAGCTTTTATACCAAGGCAGAGGCCGACGCTAAGTTCGGCACGCCCTACAGCCTGCCCGCAGCCACGGTCAGCACGCTGGGCGGCGTAAAGGTAGGGGACTACCTGGACATCGCCCCGGACGGCACCCTGAGCGGCAAGACGCTGTATGACACCATCGCTGCCGCCGTGGCGGTAAAGTCGGAGCCCCGGCTGGTGTGGAACACCTATG
>ERZ1673753.928-NODE-928-length-30985-cov-4.998610_pt1 | contig 30985 bp, 25 predicted proteins | sample MGYA00580201_ERZ1673753 | MGnify/ENA primary metagenome ERZ1673753 (study PRJEB41218, sample SAMN15661747) | gut metagenome | host: Homo sapiens | place: Canada: London | collected 2015-08-20/2019-03-30 | study: EMG produced TPA metagenomics assembly of... | reverse complement strand
CTTCCAAGGGCTGATGACTAGAAACCCAAAGGCCAACGCCCGCTTCCGCAATGGATCGATAGAGCCCTTGCAGATCCCGCTTCGCCAGTGGGTCGAGTGCGGCGCTGGGTTCGTCCAGCAGTATGTGCTCCGCGTTAGAGTTCAGGGCTGTAGCTATTTGCACGCGAGCTTGCTGCCCACCAGACAACTTGCTGCATTGCTTATGTGCGTGTGCTTTAAGTCCGACGAATTCAATCCAATAGGCTGCGGACCTCTTGCTCTCCGCCCAACCGGCTCCATTAAGCCAGGCGACGTAGGAAACATAGTCGACCACGCGCGCCCCATTGATGCTTTCGAAAAGTTGCGGGACGTACACCGCTCGGCCCAACTTCGGCACAGCGCCTTTGGACGGTTTTAGCTGTCCGGCCAGCAACTTCATAAGCGTGGTCTTACCGGCGCCATTGACACCCAGGATCACTGTTGGGCTAGCGGGAACCTCGAGGGAGTGGACCTCGACTCCTTCATTAGAGCGCGGGTAGCTAAAAGAAAATGAGTAGCTATTCGACAAGGAAGTTTCAGACCTTTAGTGCGCAGAGATTCTGTGTGATGGAACAAACCTACGAAGACATAAAAGGATTGTCAATAACTAATTCTGCGCCTGCCACACGACCGCCGTCGCCACGGCCGCCACACCCTCGCCGCGGCCGGTGAAGCCCATGTGATCGGTCGTGGTGGCAGAGACGGAAACCGGAGCGCCGATCAGCTCTCCCATCACCTTCTCGGCCTCCGCGCGCCGGGTGCCCATCTTCGGGCGGTTCCCCACCATCTGCACCGCCGTGTTGCCGATCACGAAGCCCTTGGATTCCAGCAGCTCACGACACTCGCGCAGTAGGCGTTCGCCGGAGACGTTGTCGTATTCCTTGCGCCCCACCCCGACGAAGCTGCCCAGGTCCCCCAGCCCGGCGGCGGAGAGCAGCGCATCCACTACCGCGTGCGCCACCACGTCGCCGTCGGAGTGCCCCTCGCACCCGTCCTGCCCCTCCCACAGCAGGCAGGCCATCCAGCAATCTTTACCTGGCTGCACCTGGTGAGCATCCGTCGCAATGCCGACGCGGGGGATGATGTGTGGGGTGTTCATGCCGTCTGCCTCTCGCCTCTGGTTGCGTTCTACTTGTCTGCTGGGGGCCTTCTAGCCCTCGCTGCCATTCAGGATCATCTGCGCCACGCGGTAATCCTGGGGTGTGGTGATCTTCATAGCTAGCGGATCGGCATCAACCGCCACCACCGGGAAGCCTGCCATCTCCATCAGTGAGGCATCGTCTGTTACCAGCGGCAGCGGTGAGGCACCGACCCGATCCACCGCGTGCGCGGAACTGATCTCCGTGGTGCGCAAGTACTGCTCATTGGCTTCAATCAGCTTCTCCAGGTCAAATACCTGCGGCGTAGCTGCTGCCCGCAGGCTAGCGCGGTCTGGTGTCTGCTCCACGACCGTCTGCCCTGCGCGGGGGCCGGAGGTGGGGGCGTCAATAACTTTAATAGTGTCTACCACCGGCAACACCGGGATCGCCCCGCACCAGGAACCACCCGCGACACCACGGCGCGCGCGGTCGACAACCTCGGCGATCATGGCGGGTGGGGTGAGGCAGCGGGCGGCATCGTGGACGGCTACGAAGCGCCCCTCGGTGGCCTCGCCCGCAGCATTTAGCCGCCGTTGGATCGCAACGAGGCCCGCGTACACAGAGTCAAAGCGCTCGCCACCGCCAAGCTCCACGCTGACGGTCATGGGCGCCCACTCCGCGGCGTTGATTGGATCACTGACGATGCGCCCGGCGTGGTCGCGCATGTTCTCGCTGACCAGCACAATCGCTTGATCGATGTTTTGGGACGCCGCCAGGCCGTCCAACGACCGTTCCAGCAGCGATCGACCGTTGAGTTCGACGAAAGCCTTCGGGGTATCGAAACCCAGGCGAGTGCCACTACCGGCGGCGGCGACGAGTGCGTAGACGTTCGCTGTCACAGCGCCTGCCCGGTTTAGTCTTCGCCGTCCAGCTCGTCGTCCAGATCAATGGAGCCGCCGGACTTGGAGTCCTCGTCCACGCCTGCGGCACGGGCTGCAGCGGCGGCCTCGCGGTGACGCTTGATGGCGGCCTGCATCTCGGCCAGTAGCGCGTCGGTCTTCTTGTCGTCCACACCCTCGGCCAGTGCGAGCTCGCCCACGAGGATCTGGCGGGCCTTGGCCAGCATGCGCTTCTCACCGGCGGACAGGCCGCGGTCCTGGTCGCGGCGCCAGAGGTCGCGCACAACCTCGGCAACCTTGTTCACGTCACCACTGGTCAGGCGCTCCTGGTTCGCCTTGTAACGGCGGGACCAGTTGCCGGCCTCTTCCACGTCGGTCTCGCGCAGTACGGAGAAGACCTTGCGCAGGCCTTCCTCGCCCACTACGTCACGCACGCCAACCTTCTCGGCATTCGCGGCCGGGACACGCACGGAAAGATCGCCCTGGTTGATGCGCAGCACCAGGTAGTCGACGGTTTCCCCCTTGAACTCCCGCTGCTCGATGCCCTCGATGACGGCGGCGCCGTGGTGCGGGTAAACGACCGTATCTCCGACTGCGAACTCCATAAGTGTTCCTCTAACGTCCTTCCGAAAGACCGTGCCGGGCACTGGCAGGCACGGCGTAAATACCCGAGTAAATACCCGATAGATTCTACCGTAATCGACCGCGCTACCCGCATTTGGGGCATAAAACCCCCAGCAAGCGCACACTAGGGGGCACTAATTAACCTTAAAGGCCTCCTTGGCTAGGTGTACCGGCCCCCTACAAGCTAGGCTGGGTGCAGACGTTTTTATTCAACTGCTTTTAAGACATGCCTCAGATGGAGGAACGCATCGTGAAGACCCTCAAGGCCCAGCCGCTGAAGACGACCTTTGCCCGTGGTGCGCTGGCGCTGGTCGCAGCAGGTTCCGCACTCGCGCTGTCCGCGTGTGGTGCAGGTCAGATTTCCCAGACTTCCAGCCAGGTTGCCGCAGTCAACGGTGCTAGCGGCACCGCTGAGCACGCTGCCGTACAGGACGTTAACGTAGTTGTCGGCCCGGACAACTCCCTGGCTCTGAAGTTCACCATCACGAACGAGGACAACCACGGCAAGCCTGTCAAGGTTGAGTCCGTGAAGGTGGAGAGCAAGGAGATCTCCGGCCTGAGCGGCAAGGAGATCCCGGCTGGCGGCTCTCTGGTTGCCGACGGCAAGTTCGCCATGGAAGACCTGGAGGCCAAGAACCAGAAGCAGCTGCAGTACGCCACCACCTCCATCAAGGGACTGGATGACGTTTACGTCGGCGGCCACAAGAAGGTCACCTTCAAGCTTAACGTCGGCGAAGTCGAACTGAGCGCACCGGTTTCCGCATACGTTCCAGAGGCTGGCAAGCTGCACCGCGACGAGGATGGCAGCCTGACCGACAAGTAGCCCCAAGAGGTAGGCTTCCTCAAAATCGAACAAACGTCGCCGCCGGGCATTGGTTGTCCGGGGCGGCGTTTATTGTTGTGAGCATGGCAAGTAAGTCGAGCAAAGCAAGCCGGGTTTTCGTCTGCACCTCCTGCGACCACCAGCTGTCGAAATGGATGGGGCGCTGCCCACAGTGTGGTGAATGGGGATCGCTGGAGGAGCGGGACACGCGCTCTCTGGGTGCACTGGGGTTCGCCGGTGTTGCGGGCGCTGGCGGTGGCGTGGGGCGCCGCGGTGGGGGACGCGGGGCTGCCGGCCTAGTTCCAGGAGCCAGCGCCCAACCGGTCACCCAGGTGGATCCGACAATCGCCAAACACCGCCCCACGGGTATCGGGGAGCTAGACCGCGTACTAGGCGGCGGCATCGTCCCGGGCAGCGCTGTGCTGCTGGCGGGTGAACCGGGTGTGGGTAAATCCACCTTGCTTCTAGAGGTTGCTGCGGCGTGGGCTAAGAAGGGGCATACGGTTCTGATTCTCACCGCGGAGGAATCCATAGGACAGGTGCGCCACCGCGCGGAGCGTACCGGCGCGCTGCACGACAAGCTCTATCTGGCCAGCGAAAATGACCTGGAGAATGGTCTGGCGCAGGTCGATGCACTTAGCCCGGAACTAATCATCGTGGATTCCCTGCAGACAATGCAGGCCACTGGGGTGGAAGGCGTGGCTGGTGGCGTGGCCCAAACCCGCGCGGTCACCAGTACCCTGACAACCCTGGCGAAGATGTCTGGCACGCCTGTCATCGCAGTGGGTCACGTGACGAAGGAGGGTGCGGTCGCCGGCCCCCGCACCATCGAGCACCTGGTCGATGTCGTGTTGAACTTCGAGGGCGACAAGCACTCCTCCATGCGCTTTCTGCGCGGCATCAAGAATCGCTTCGGCGCCACGGACGAGGTCGGCTGCTTCGAGCAGACCGCCCACGGCATCCAGGAGGTTGCGGATCCCAGCGGACTGTTCTTGCATCACCGCACGGAATCTGTGACCGGCACCGCAGTCACCGTCGTGATGGACGGGCGCCGCGCCATGGTCGGCGAGCTGCAAACTTTGGCTCTTAACAGTGAGTTTAAAAACCCGAAACGCTACATGACCGGCATGGATGCCTCGCGCGTATCGATGGTGCTGGCCGTCCTCTCCGAACGCTGCGGATTGCCACTGGCAGATAAGGAAGTCTACGCCGCCACGGTCGGCGGGATGAAGATTCTGGAGCCTTCCGCGGATCTGGCGACCGGGCTTGCGCTGGCCTCTACCGCGAAACGTACCCCGCTCCCCCTGGGCTTGGTCGCCCTCGGTGAGGTGGGCTTGGGTGGGGAAGTGCGCCGCATTCCGCAGCTCACTCAAAGGCTGGCAGAGGCGCACCGCCTGGGCTTCCACACCGCGCTAGTGCCGAAGAACTGCCACTACGAAGCTCCGAAGGGAATGAAGGTAAAGGAAGTATCCACGCTCTGCCAGGCGGTCAACTACTGCCTATCTACTGACTAGGCCACCAGCCAGGCCATTACTAGCTACTGCAAGTTAAACGAGGCCGGCTGGGACGTATTGTCGCCCACGTGGGCGTACAGCAGGTAGCTTCCCGGATCGACCGGTTTGCGGTCCTCGCACTTGCCCGGAGCGGAGGTGGTACGGGACCAGGCAGCCATCTCGTAGTTCGCGGACTCGCCGGCCTTGATCTTCGTATCGCCTACGACCTCCGGCTCGTTGCAGTCGATGTCGCCCCACACGCGCTCATAGTTGCCCATGGTGAAGACCTCGAACTTCAGCGGGGAATCATCGAAGTTGATGTCACAATCCGCATTCGTCGGGTTCTCGATCTTCACGAAGAAGTTCGGCTGCTGCTCCGCGTTGAACGTCGGAGCACCCGGTCGCGCAATTACCCGCAGGTCGGCGAGCGAGCAAGAATCCTTCTTCTCGTCCTTGTTCTCGTCGCTCTCGTCGTCCTTGCCTTTATCTTTGTCCTTTTCTTCGGACGCCTTCTCTTCCTCCGAATCGCTCGGTTCCGTACCCTTCGGCGGCTCCGGCGAGCTAGTCATATCCTGCTGCTCAGAGGTAGTGATGGCAGTCTCGGTGGACGCCGTGTTCTCGGAGTCCCCTCCCCCACTGACCAGGCTGATTAAAGCCCAGATCACACCGATCACAACGACCAAGATCACCACCGCAGCGATGCGGCGGCGGATATACACTTCGCGTGGCAACGGGCGCCTGTTGTCTTCATCAGTCACGCAACTAATGCTAAAGGCTGCCCGCTACAAGACAGCGCATAGACACGGGATAAACCCGGCAAAACTCCTAGTGAACGCGCTGTGCGCCCTCAATATCCAACCCGTAACTGACCAGCGGCTCGGCCAGGCCATCGGACAGGCGGTAGCGCAGCCCCACAACTGCGCAACGGTTGTCGGCCAGACGCGCCTGAATCTCCGGCGAACGATCCACGATGTGGTCGGCGATCTCCGCCACGTGGTTGCGTTCGAAGGCGTCACTACTTTCCATGCCGCGCTTCTTCGCGGACAGCAACGAGGGCGTGACCTTCTCCACGAGCACGCGCTGGAATCCCGCGGGCATGTCGCCGCCGTTCAACGCCTGGGAGGCGGCCGCAACCGCGCCGCATTTCTCGTGCCCCAGCACCACAACCAGCGGCACCTCCAGGGAGTCCACCGCGAACTCCAGGGAGGCCAGCACGGACAGGTCGGTAATCTCGCCGGCGGTGCGGATTACGAAGACATCGCCGAGCCCCTGATCGAAGAGGATCTCCACCGGGGCGCGGGAATCGGAACACGCCAACACTACAGCCTGGGGCTTCTGCCCCTCCTGCAGGGAAATGCGGCGGCTCAAGTCCTGGCGCGGGTGGTCGGAATCGCCGCGCATGAAACGTTCGTTGCCTTCGCGCAGACTATCCCAAGCCTGCTGCGGGGTCTGATGTTGGCTGGAAGTCATGGTTCCATTGTGCACCGCGCTACAGTGATTCGTGCAATGAACTCCCCTTCCGCCGCCTCCCCCGATCTGCCCACCGGCCCGCACAGTAGCTTGCCCGCCAAGCTGAACTCTTGGTACGCCCGCAACGCCCGCGATCTGCCCTGGCGCCACCCGGATACCAGCCCGTGGGCGATTCTGCTGAGCGAGGTCATGAGCCAGCAAACGCCCGTCGCCCGCGTGATTCCCCTCTGGCAGGCTTGGCTAGAACGCTGGCCCACCCCGGCGGATCTGGCCGAGGCGCCGCGGTCCGAGATCTTAAAAATGTGGGCCAACCTGGGCTATCCCCGGCGCGCGCTTCGCCTCAAGGAATGCGCGCTCGCCTGCGTGGAACGCCACGGCGGCGAGGTGCCCAGCGATATTGCCGAGCTCGAGGCCCTGCCGGGGATCGGTCACTACACCGCCCGCGCCGTCGCGGCCTTCGCCTTTGGTCAGGCCGTGCCGGTTGTGGATACGAATGTGCGCCGCGTCTACCGCCGCCTCGTCGACGGTCGCTACCTACAAGGCCCCGCCCGCGCGCGCGACCTGGCGGATGTGGCCTCGTTGCTGCCCCACGTCGATCCGGATCCTCGTTTGGTTGGACGCCAACTGCCTCCACCGCCCCAGCCTCAGCCCACTGACACGAGCACCGGCTCCTGCGCGGGCACAGACACGGGCACTGGCGCCACAAGAGACGCAGACCGAGACTCCGCGAACCTGATGTGTGCCGCGCTCATGGAGCTCGGCGCTTTGATCTGCACCGCGAAAAACCCAGCATGCGACCAGTGCCCCTTAATCGACGATTGCGCGTGGGTGCAGGCGGGCAAGCCGCAGCCGACAGAGGCGGAGGCACAGGCCGCGGCCCAGCGCGTGCAGAAGTTCGTGGGGACCGATCGCCAGGTCCGCGGAAAGATTATGGGGCTACTGCGGGAAGCGGGGGAAGGTGGCGTCACAAAGAAAGAGATAGACCTGCTGTGGCCCACAACCGAACAGCTCGAGCGAGCCCTGCAGTCACTGCTCGACGACGGGCTGGTGGCCCGCGAAGGCGCAACGTACCAGCTACCGCGCTAGAAGCGGGTGGAAGCGCTTAGGCTCTACGGGGATGCGTGCATTAGAGTGATAAACGTTACCCAAATCACATTAGGAATGATTTATGTCGACCTCACCCTCCTCGACCGCTAAGCAGTCAAACACAACCACCACCGTGGCGGCTGTTGGCCTCATGCTCTTCTCTATGTTCTTCGGCGCCGGCAACCTCATCTTCCCGCCCATGCTCGGCGTGGAATCCGGCGAGAACTTCACCCCTGCCATGATCGGCTTCCTGCTGACCGGAGTACTCATGCCGGTGCTGACGGTCATCGCCATCGCAATTTCCGGCAACGGTGTGCGCGACCTGGCCTCCCGCGCCGGCGCACTGTTCGGGCTCATCTTCGCGATCGTTGCCTACCTTTCCATCGGTGCGCTCTACGCCGTACCGCGCGCCGCAGCGATCGGCTACGAGCTGGGCATCGAATCCACCTTCGACCTCTCCGGCGGCTGGTGGCGCCTAACGGGCACATTCGCTTTCTTCCTGGTCTGCTTCCTGCTGACGCTTTGGCCCGGCAAGGTCGTAGATACTCTAGGCAAAGCCCTAACCCCAGTGCTGCTGATCCTGCTGGCCGTGCTGGCTATCGTCGGTCTGCAAAAGCTGAACTCCCCGAGCATTCCCGCCACTGAGGAGTACGCCTCCAACCCTCTGGTCAGCGGCATCTCCCAGGGCTATTTCACAATGGACTCCATCGGTGCGCTGGCCTTCGCGCTGATCGTGGTGAGCGCCTTTAGCCAGAAGGGCGAGACGGACCACAAGCGCATCATCAAGCTCTCCGGCATTGCGGCCTTCACCGCCGGTTTCTTCCTCATGCTGGTCTACCTGGGCCTCGGCCTGGTCGGCGCCCGCATGCCGGAGAAGGAAAGCTACAGCGACGGCGCAGCAATCCTGAGCTCCGCTGCACACCTGACCATGGGCAACACGGGTGAGATCGTGTTCTCGATGATCGTTCTGCTGGCCTGCATCACTACAGTCGTTGGTCTGACAGCAGCGACGTCTACCTTCTTCCACGAGCTGGTTCCGGCCATCAGCTACCGCTGGTGGGCCACCATTCTGACGCTCGTGGGCCTTGCTATCGCCAACCTGGGCTTGGAGAGAATTCTGAGCGTCTCTGGTCCAGTGATCGGCCTGATCTACCCTCCGGCGATCGTACTTATCGCGCTTTCCTACGTGCACCTGCTGTGCCGCCAGCACAAGCTAGTGTTTTCCTACCGCATCGGCGTGGCCGTGGCCTTCCTGTTCTCCTTCATCGACTTCCTGGCCGCCCTGAACGTGCCGGTCGACGAACTACAGAGCGCCCTGAGCTGGATTCCGCTGATGGATGCAGGCATGGGCTGGCTGCTGCCCACCATCTTCCTCACCGCCATTGGCTTGGTCATCGACCTGACCCGCAAGGTGCCAAACGACGAAGACAAGGACGTGGACCTGGAGGCGCTGGATCCGTTCACGGCGAATGTGGACGCCAAAGATACCGACAGCGCAACGGATGCCCCCGTTTCACGGGGCTAATTAGCGATACCTAATACTTCGGACAGAGAAAACGCTTAGGATGCCCCTATGACGTTTTCTCGTAGAAGTTCCAACCACTCCCCCTCTGACCGTTCCCGATCCCTCCGTTCCCGAACCCTAACCGCTACCTTCGCAGTTCTGCTGCCCGCAGCCATCGCCGCCTCCGGAATGGCCCCAGCCACCGCAGCACCCGGCGGGCTCTATGGGTCCGTCGAGGGATCCGCCTCTAAGGCCGCCGCCACTGGCAGCGGCAAGTCCGTAGTGGGTTCCCTGCCTAACTACGACCCAGATGGCTTCTACTCCTCCCTGCCTTTGCAGGTAAAGGGCAAGCCAGGCGAAATCATCAAGACTGCCCCCAGCAACTTTGCCCTCGGAATCCCCTTCGTCGACTGGACGAACAGCGAGGCCCAGCGCGTGGCCTACGTTTCCACCAACTCCCGTGGCGAGACCGTACCCGTCACCGGCACCGTGCTGGTTCCCCGCGCTCCCTACACCGGTGGCGGGGAGCGCCCACTGCTGGTCGTAGCTCCGGGCACTCAGGGCAGCGGCGATGCGTGCGCCCCAGGCAAGCTGCTGCCAATGGGCTTGGAGTATGAGGCTGCGCCCGTCGCCGCCGCCCTCTCCCGCGGCTGGGCCGTGGCGCTGACCGACCTGAACGGCCTGGGCACTCCGGCGCAGCACACGTACATGAACCGCGTGGATCAGGGCAACGCCACCCTGGACATGGCCCGCGCGGCGAAGAACATGCCTCGAGTGCCAAAGAGCGCACCGGTTGCGGTGTGGGGTTACTCGCAGGGCGGCGGTTCCTCCGCTGCAGCTCTGGAGCTGGCTCACACTTACGCCCCGGAGATCAACCTGAAGGCGGGCTACGCGGGTGGTGTGCCGGCGGATTTGGCTATGACTGCCACCGCCATCGACAACGGCCCGCTGGCCGCCGCCCTGGGCTACACGCTGAATGGTTTCCTCGTCTCCAACCCAGAGATCCGCGATGCCGTGGAGGAAAAGATGAACGACAAGGGCAAGGAGTTCGTCCGCCAGACCGCCAGCGAATGCGTCCCCGAATCCCTTGCGCGCCACGCCTACACGGATACGCGCACGCTGACGAAGAACGGCGAGTCACTCACGGAGCTGCTGGAGCAGGAGCCGTTCAAGAAGCTTGTTGACGCCCAACGCATCGGCAGCCGCCCACCCCAGGTCCCTGTGTACGTCGGCCATGGCACGAACGATGACACGATCCCGGTTGAGCAGAGCCGCCGTATGGCCCGCCAGTGGGCGGAGGGTGGCGCGAAGGTGAACTACGCGGAGCACAATATCCCGCGCACGTTCCCCCTGGGCGATCACATGCTGCCGATGTTCTCGCACCTGCTGCCTGCCCTGGACTGGGTGGATAACGTGATCCACGATCGCCCAGTGCAGTTCAACAAGGCCTAATCAACGCCTAATCAACAAGGCCCAGCCCAAGAGGCTTAGTTAGCCTTTCTGATTCCAGTCGTCGCTGGAATCTGCGGCGTCAAAACCCTTATCCTCCGGCACATTGCCCTCGGCGGCGACAGAGACCGCCTCCTGGGCCTCGTCGGCGGCGAAGTCCTCTTCACCGACCTCCGGCAGCGGCTTGGGCTTGGTGTCGAAGACGAACTTCGCATCGTCGCCCTTGGACTCGCCGTCCCAGTTCTCGACGTCGACGGTGACGATCTCGCCGGCGCCGATCTCGCCGAACAGGATCTTCTCGGACAGGTGATCCTCGATCTCGCGCTGGATCGTGCGGCGTAGCGGGCGGGCGCCCAGTACTGGGTCGAAACCACGCTTGGCCAGCAGGGACTTCGCCTGCTCGGTGAGCTCCAGGTCCATATCCTTCGCCTGCAGGGCGGTGCGCACGCGGCCCAGCAGCAGATCCACCATCTGCACGATCTGCTCGCGGGTCAGCTGGTGGAAGACCACGATGTCGTCGATACGGTTCAGGAACTCCGGGCGGAAGTGCTTCTTCAGCTCGTCGTCGACCTTCTGCTTCATCCGCTCGTACTGGGTCTCCTCGTCGGCCTCGCCGGATGCGCTGAAGCCCATGCCCACAGCCTTGGAGATGTCTCTGGTGCCCAGGTTCGAGGTGAAGATCAGGACGGTGTTCTTGAAGTCCACCATGCGGCCCTGGCCGTCGGTCAGGCGACCGTCTTCCAGCACCTGCAGCAGGGTGTTGTAGATCTCCGTGTGGGCCTTCTCGATCTCGTCGAACAGCACCACGGAGAACGGCTTGCGGCGGACCTTCTCGGTCAGCTGGCCACCCTCGTCGTAGCCGACGTATCCCGGAGGCGCACCGAACAGGCGGGATGCCGTGAACTTGTCGTGGAACTCGCCCATGTCGATCTGGATCAGCGCGTCATCGTCGCCGAACAGGAACTCGGCCAGAGCCTTCGACAGCTCGGTCTTACCCACACCGGACGGGCCGGCGAAGATGAACGAACCGGACGGGCGCTTCGGGTCCTTCAGGCCGGCGCGGGTTCGGCGGATGGCGCGGGAGACGGCCTTGACGGCATCGTCCTGGCCGATGATGCGCTTGTGCAGCTCGTCTTCCATGTGCAGCAGGCGGGTGGACTCTTCCTCGGTGAGCTTGAACACGGGGATGCCGGTCCAGGTGCCCATGACCTCGGCGATCTGCTCCTCGCCCACCTCGGCGACTTCATCCAGCTCGCCGGCGCGCCAGGCCTTTTCCTTCTCCGCACGCTCTTCGCCCAGCTTGCGCTCGTCGTCGCGCAGGGCTGCTGCCTTCTCGAAGTCCTGGTCGTCGATGGCGGCCTCCTTCTTACGGCGCACCTCGGCGATCTTGTCGTCGATGTCCTGGATGGCCTTCGGGGCGGTCATGCGCTTGATGCGCATGCGAGCGCCGGCCTCGTCGATCAGGTCCACAGCCTTATCCGGCAGGAAGCGGTCATTGATGTAGCGATCTGCCAGCTGGGCTGCGGCCTTCAGCGCTCCGTCGGTGATGGATACGCGGTGGTGTGCCTCGTAGCGGTCGCGCAGCCCTTTCAGGATCTCCACGGTCAGCTCCACGGAGGGCTCCGGAACCTGTACCGGCTGGAAGCGGCGCTCCAGCGCGGCATCCTTCTCGATGTGCTTGCGGTACTCGTCCAGGGTGGTAGCACCGATGGTCTGCAGCTCGCCGCGGGCCAGCTTCGGCTTCAGGATGCTGGCAGCGTCGATCGCACCCTCGGCGGCACCTGCGCCGACCAGGGTGTGGATCTCGTCGATGAACAGGATGATATCGCCGCGCTGGTTGATCTCCTTCAGCACCTTCTTCAGGCGTTCCTCGAAATCACCGCGGTAACGGGAACCCGCCACCAGGGACCCCAAGTCCAGGGAGTACAGCTGCTTATCCTTCAACGTCTCCGGCACCTTGCCGTTGACGATGTCCAGTGCCAGGCCCTCGACCACGGCGGTCTTACCCACGCCGGGTTCGCCGATCAGCACTGGGTTGTTCTTGGTGCGGCGGGATAGCACCTGCATTACGCGCTCGATCTCGTTCTCGCGGCCCACGACCGGGTCCAGCTTGCCATCCTTGGCTGCCTGAGTGAGGTTGCGGCCGAACTGGTCCAAAACCAGGGAGTTGGACTTCTGACCGGGGCGGCTCGGCGCACCCTCCGGACTGCTGCCCACACCGGCGGTAGCGGGCTCGCCGCCACCGTTTTCTTCCTCGTTCCCCTCGTAGCCGCTGAGCAGCTGGATTACCTGCTGGCGCACGCGGGACAGGTCTGCACCGAGCTTGACCAGCACCTGCGCCGCCACGCCTTCACCCTCGCGGATGAGGCCCAGCAGGATGTGCTCGGTGCCGATGTACTTGTGGCCCAGCTGCAGCGCCTCGCGCAGCGCGAGCTCCAGCACCTTCTTGGCGCGCGGGGTGAACGGGATGTAGCCGCTCGGCGGGTGGCCACCGGTACCGATGATGTCCTTGACCTCGGTGCGCACGGCATCCAGGGAGATGCCCATGGATTCCAGGGCCTTCGCTGCGACACCCTCGCCCTCTTGGATCAGGCCGAGCAGGATGTGCTCGGTGCCGATGTAGTTGTGATTCAGCGCGCGTGCTTCCTCCTGCGCCAACACAACGACGCGGCGCGCGCGATCCGTGAACCTCTCGAACATGGTGTGCTCCCTTTTTCAAAAGATGTAGCTTGCGTATTCGCCAATGTTGCCCACCTTAGCCGTGAGCGTGGACAACTCATATCGCCTTTCACGCAACACTGTGTTGTTGTTGCTTTATTCCGACGCCACCTCGGCCTCAACTACCCACATATCAGCAGTTCAACAGACATTCCGAGCCGAAATCTCTAAGCTGTACGCCGTCAGCGAACGCCCCCTATGAACCCCTTTTCCCCGGCTCCCCCACAACCTGTCGCTTCATAGTTATTTTTTCAAACCGAGAACTTTTTAGTCCAGAAACATTAAAGTGATGCACACCACTAAAACTTCGAGGCAGCGGTACTTGAGAACCCCCTCCAAGAGGACACCTCAGGAGAAACCACCTCGGAGAGAGCACCCCAGAGATAACAACCCAGAAAAACCACCCCAGAGAAACCCGCTCAGAGAGACTGACCCCAAGGAGAGTCACCCAAAAATGAACGCAGCAGCCGCCCAGTTGCCCAAGCCCTCCCTCACTGACCAGATCGGGACCGCAGGCACACTTCTTAAAGGCACACTGCCCCTGTTCAAATCGGGCGTCCTGGGATCCATGGGGCCCATCGCAGCTGGCAAAGCCCTCAAGGGAATCATCCAGTGGAGCTTCCTGCCCGCAGGCCTGCTGGCCATCGGCGCCGCGCGCGACCCGTACCACACGGCCATCATCGACGACGCCGGCTCGATGACCTACCAAGAACTCCATGAGCAGTCCACCGCCCTGGCACAGGCTCTATTCCGCACTGGCGTCCGCGAACGCGACCGCATCGGCGTACTGTGCCGCAACCACCGCGGATTCATCCTCACCCTGTGCGCACACGGTCGGTTGGGTACAGACATTGTGCTATTCAACACTGGGGCGTCAGCAAAGCAGACCCAGGCCGTGCTACAGGAACAAAAGATCGACATTCTTTTCATCGACGAGGAGTTCCTGCCGCTGCTGCCGAAGGATTTCGACGCCTGCCCCGTCGTCGTAGCCTGGGAAAACGGCGACACGCTGGGGCTCACCCGCGAAGCGGAGGAAGCCCTGAAGAAGGCCTCCAACGTTAGGGATGCGATCGACAGCGGCGACTACGCCACCCGCAGCGAAGACTGGCCCTCCCTGCACGAGGTGCTGAGCACCACCCCGGAGAATCTCTCCATCCCCACCCGCCCGCGCCAGGGGCGCACCATCATCCTGACCTCCGGAACTACCGGCACCCCGAAGGGCGCGCGCCGACCGGAGCCAAAGACGTACATGCCGGCGTCCTCCATCATGAGCCGCATCCCAATGCGCCACCACCGGCCGTCGTTCCTCTCCGCGCCGATGTTCCACACCTGGGGCTTCGCACAGATCCAGTTGGCGCTTGCGCTGCGCAACACCATGATCATGCAGCGCCGCTTCTCCCCCGAAGCTGCCGTGAAGCTGATCGAGAAGAACCGCCCGTACACCATTGCAATGGTGCCGACGATGCTGCGCCGCATGCTGGAGGTCGTGCCGGAGAACTTCAACTCGGGCACGAAGATCATCGCCACCTCCGGCGAGGCGCTGCCACCGAAGGTAGTGCGCGAGACGCAGGAGAAGTTCGGCGACGTGCTGTACAACCTCTACGGCTCGACGGAGGTCAGCTGGGCTTCTATTGCCACCCCACAGGATCTGCGCCAGCACATCAACACTGCGGGTAAGCCGCCGATGGCAACGACGCTGAAGGTCCTGGACGACAACGGCAAGGAACTGCCGAATGACGAGATCGGGCGCATCTTCGTGAAGAACGACATGCTATTCGAGGGCTACACGCGCCCGGGCTCCGACAAGGAGATCATCGACGGCATGGTCGCCACCGGAGACCTGGGCTACTACAACGATGAGGGCCTGCTGTTCATCTCCGGCCGTAGTGACGACATGATCGTCTCCGGTGGTGAGAACGTCTTCCCGCAGGAGACCGAGGACGTGGTTAACTCCATGGATTGTGTCGCCGAGTCCGCCGTGCGTGGTGTGGATGATCCGGAGTTTGGCCAGGCACTGTGCGCGTGGGTTGTGCCGGAGGGCAAGAGTGCGGCCGAGCTAACCGACGAGGAGAAGGCGGAGTTCGAGGAAAAGGCAAAGACGGAGGTCAAGGCTCACCTGGCTCGTCACAGTGTGCCGCGCTACTTCGTCTACCTGGACAAGCTCCCCCGCAACGCGGTGGGCAAGGTGGTTCCGCGCGAGCTGCCACAGCCTTAGCCCTCCCGGCCGCAGCCGTGGCCGCCCACCAGTCACGGCCTCGCCCCCTAGGCCTGTAGCCACCCCGCAGCCCATCCAAAAAGGCTTAAATGTCGTTAGAACGAGAATACGTTATCGGAAACGTTTTTTGTTTTAGCAAAACTGCTGGTCAGAGCGTTGCCGTCAGGGCTACACAGGTAGCAAATGTGACACTTTCTCGTTCTAACGACATTTAGCGCTGCGTAAAGCCAACCGAGGCGGTGGGCGCAAGCAAATGCGCCATAATGAGGGGCATGACCAACAACAGCCCCAACAACTCCGTTAGCCCCAACAACTCCGTAAGCCCCAACAACTCGGCCACCCCAGCTAGCTCTAGCAACACAAACCCCGGCAACTCCAACCCCCTCCGCCCGCGCGTGCTGTCCATCGCCGGCACCGACCCAACAGGCGGAGCGGGCGCGCAGGCAGATCTGAAGTCCATCATGGCGGCGGGTGGCTACGGCATGTCCGTCATTACCGCACTGGTCGCGCAGAACACGCAGGGCGTACGCGAGATCCACACTCCCCCGCTGGATTTCCTTCGCGCGCAGCTGGATTCCGTGTTCGACGACGTCACCGTCGATGCCGTGAAGATCGGCATGCTCGGCGACACGGAGACCATCCAGACCATCCGCGATTACCTGCAGAACCACCAGGTCACGACGGTGCTAGACCCGGTGGCGGTGGCTTCCTCGGGCGACCGGCTGCTCACTGCGGACGCCGAGGACGCACTGCGGGACTTCGCTGCCGCTTCTTCGGTTGTGACGCCCAATCTCCCTGAACTAGCACTCCTGACCAAGACCGAACTGGCCACCAGCGAGCAGCAGGCCGTTGACATTGCCGCGAAGTGGGCGCAGGAAACCGACACCACCGTCATCGTGAAGCTGGGTCACCTGTATGGACCGGAGGCCGGAAACATTGCAGTATCCCCTGCCGGGAAGACGCACAAGGTCGGCTCCCCGCGCGTGGAAACAAAAAACACCCACGGTACGGGGTGTTCTTTGTCTTCCGCGCTAGCCACTCGGCTGGGCGCGGGTGATTCGCTAGAGGATGCGCTGGATTGGTCCACTAAATGGCTCAACGAGGCCATCGCCAATGCCGACCGTTTGCTAGTCGGTAAAGGCCATGGCCCCGTTGACCACTCGGTGCGCCTGTTTTAGGCAGCTAGGCGAGGGCGCAGGCTCGAGCGCGCGGCGCGCAACGTAGCCGCTGCCTGCGCTCTCGCGCAGCCAGCTACTACTTGAGTTCCTTGGAGGAAAGACCCAGCTCGCGGCGAGCAACAACCAGCTGCTGAATCTGCTGGGTGCCCTCGAAGATGTCCAGGATCTTAGAGTCGCGGGCCCACTTCTCCAGCAGGTCACGCTCGGAGTAGCCATAAGCGCCGGCGATCTCAACCGCACGCAGGGTCAGGTCAGTGGCCATTCGGCCGGCCTTCGCCTTGCACTCGGAGGCTTCCTTGCTGTTCGGCTGCTTGTTGTCAGCCATCCAGCCTGCGCGCAGGGTCATCAGGTATGCAGCTTCCCAATCGCTCTCCAGGCGAATGTACTCGCTGGCAGCTGCGGGCTGGTTCCACGCGGGGGCGTCATAATCGATCTCTACACCTGCGTCGGTGAGGATCTCGCGCAGCTTCTCCAGGGAAGCGCGGGCTACACCAACCGCCATGGCGGCAACCATCGGGCGGGTGTTGTCGAAGGTGGCCATCACGCCACCGAAGCCCTTCTTGGTGTCCACCTCCGGGGAGCCCAGCAGGTTCTCCTTCGGGATGCGGACGTTGTCCAGGATGAAGTGCGCGGTGTCGGAGGAGCGGATGCCCAGCTTGTGCTCCAGGCGGACCAGCTCGAAGCCCGGGGTGTCGCGCGGGACGACGAAGGACTTGATGGCTGCGCGGCCAGCGGACTTGTCTACGGAAGCCCAGACAACAACGTGGGTGCAGCGTTCACCGGCGGTGACGAAGATCTTCTCACCGTTCAGGACGTACTCGTCGCCATCCAGCTTGGCGGTGGCGGCGACGGCTGCGGAGTCGGAGCCGAATTGCGGCTCGGTGATGGCCATGGCGGCCCAGATCTTGCCGAAGCGCTCGAGCTGCTCGTCGTCGGCGACGGCCGCTACGGCTGCGTTGCCCAGACCCTGGTAGGGGATGGACAGGGTGAGTCCGACGTCGCCCCAGCAGGTCTCGAGAACGTTGAGGATGGAGGCCATGTTGCCGCCATTCTTGACGCCCTCAGTCTTCTTCTTGTCATCGCCGCGGCCACCGGAGGCGCCAGCCATTGCCTGGCCGGCGTCTGCCATGCCTTCGACCAGGCTGGCCATGGTGTCCAGCTCGACGGGGCGCTCGTGCTCCGCGAGGTCGTACTTGCGGGAGATGGGGCGGAAGATTTCGGCGGCGGCCTGGTGCGCTTGGTTCTGGCCCGCCTTCAAACGCTTGGGGAGTTCCAGATTAATCATGATGTGGTTCCTTGAAGTTCCTTGTGCTTATTCGATATGGATTCGAATTGTGGCGGGGTTAGACGACGACTACGCCCTCGGCGATGCCGATGGCGCGCATGTCGCGGTACCAGCGCTCGACCGGGTGCTCCTTGGTGAAGCCGTGGCCACCGAGCAGCTGCACGCCGTCGAGGCCCATAACCATGCCCTTGTCGGATGCGTAGCGGCGGGCAAGGCCAGCTTCGCGGTTGAAGGACAGGCCCTGATCCAGGCGGGAAACACCGCGCAGCAGGATCAGGCGCAGGCCATCGAGCTCGATGCGCAGGTTGGCGACCATGAAGGCCACTGCCTGGCGGTGCGAGATCGGCTCGCCGAATGCTTCGCGCTCGTTGACGTACTTCTTGGTGTACTCGAGGATTGCCTCGCCGGTGCCGGCTGCCAGTGCGGCCCAGCCCAGGCGGGAGCGGCGGATGATCTCCGCGTAGTTTTCCTTGCGCTCGTCGGCGGGTAGGTCCTTGCCACCCAGCAGCTGGCTGGCCGGGACGCGGACGTCCTTCAGCAGGACGCGACCCAGAGCAGCGGCGCGCAGACCCATGGACGGGTCAGCCTCGACGACCAGACCCTCGGTGTCGGACTCGACGATAACGAAGGTGTTTTCGCCGTCGAGGTTTACTGCAATGACGAACAGCTCGGCCTTGCCTGCGTTCGGAACCATGGTCTTCACGCCGTTGATGACGATGTCGTCGCCCTCGCGGACGGCGGTGGTCTGCAGGGTGAACGGGTCGAACAGCGGGCGGGACTCGGAGACGACCACTGCGGAAGCCGGGACGGACTCGCCCGCGAACTCCGGCAGGTAGGTCTTCTGCTGGGAATCGTCACCGTAGTTGGTGATGACGTTGGCCACGCCGGCCGGTGCCAGGATGGCGACGGCCTGGCCCATATCGCCGAATGCCAGGGCCTCGGCGATCAGAGCGTTGGTGGTAGCGCCGGAGGCGGAGGCAATGCCCTCGTACTCTTCCGGCAGGTTGATCAGGGCAACGCCCAGCTCGGCGGCAGCTTCCAGCAGGCCTTCTGCCGGCTCGGATGCCTCGTTCTGGTCGTGGCCGGTCGGGCGCAGGCGCTCTTCAGCGAATTCGCGCACGGCTGCGACGATCATTTCCTGATCCTCGGTCGGGGTCAGGTCGAACGGTGCCTTGCCCGGTGCCGGCGCCTCGGTCGGGACGGGCTGGTTGTTCTCATCGGCGGTCTGGTTAGCCAGGCGTACCGGCTTGCCGGAGCCCTTGATCTTCTTGAACTGGCGGTTCACGGCACCGAGGGTGCGCATGCCGGTCTTGGTGGACTGGTAGGCAACGCGGTCCACCTTCTTGCTCAGACCGTACTTCTCTGCCAGGTCGGAGCCGGTGAACTTCGTCAGGACTCCCATGACGGTACCGATTGCGTCTCGCTTGATGTTGTTCAGGCCAGGAGTTGAATCGGCACGCTTGCTTCGGTCGCTCATTTCGTGCGGCCACCTTTCACTGGTTGTCAGCGCAAATCTCATATCTGCATGTGCGGATAATTATGTACGTAGCATAAACCAGGATAATGGCGCGCATCACACTTTGGGCCAAAATATAGATTGAATTACACCCACACGGGCGAGCTGCACGCCAGCTACTCCCCTAGTTTTCGAGCTGCCTGCGCCCGCTTTTCGCAGGCGCGCAGCCCCCCCCTACTCCTGCGCCTCTCCCCCTCGTGGCCAGTCGGCCAGCCCTCGTGGCCAGTCGACTGTCGGTGTTTGGCCGCTAGTTCTCGCGCTCCGGCTTCACGATCGGGAACAGCACGGTCTCGCGAATGCCCAGGCCGGTCAGGGCCATCAGCAGTCGGTCGATGCCCATGCCAGTGCCGGCTGTCGGCGGCATGCCCTGCTCCATGGCAGCCAGGAAGTCCTCGTCCAGGCGCATGGCTTCATCATCGCCATTGGCCGCCAGGCGAGCCTGATCCTCGAAGCGCTCGCGCTGGATAACCGGGTCGATCAGCTCGGAGTAGCCGGTGGCCAGCTCGAAGCCGCGGACGTACAAGTCCCACTTCTCAGTAACACCCGGCTTGCTGCGGTGCTGACGGGTCAGCGGGGAGGTCTCCACGGGGAAGTTACGCACGAAGATGGGGCCTTCCAGCTGGTCCTCGCACAAGACCTCCCAGATCTCCTCCACCAGCTTGCCGTGACCCCAGCCGCCCTTAGCGGGAACGTCCAGGCCAATGACCTTAGCGATTTCCTTGAGCTCCTCAACGGTGGAGTCGATCGTCACCTCTGGCTGGCCAGGGTACTTGCGCGCAAGTGCCTCGTTCAGCGAAGGGTACATCTCGATTTCCTTCCACTCCCCGCCGAAGTCGTACTCAGTGCCGTCGGCGAGGCGCACCTTGCCAGTGCCCTCCAGGTCGGTGCCCTTAGTCAGCTGGTCCACGATGTACTGGATGGATTCGCGGGTGGTGCGGGCGCAGTCGTCGTAGTCGCCCCAGGCAGCGTAAGTCTCCAGCATTGCGAACTCCGGGGAGTGGGACTTGTCCACACCCTCGTTACGGAAGTTGCGGTTGATCTCGAAGACGCGGTCGATGCCACCCACCACGGCGCGCTTCAGGAACAGCTCCGGGGCGATGCGCAGGTACAGGTCAATATCCAGCGCGTTGGAGTGCGTGACGAACGGTCGAGCCGCTGCGCCACCGTGCAAGGTCTGCAGCATTGGGGTTTCGATCTCTACGAAGCCCTCGCCCTCCATGTAGTCGCGCAGCGCGCGGATGACCTTCACGCGCGTCATTGCGTTCTTGCGGGCTTCCTCGCGCACGATCAGGTCGTTGTAGCGCTGGCGCACGCGGGTTTCTTCGTTCATCTCGGCGAACGCCACGGGCAGTGGACGCAGCGCCTTCGCAGCCATCACCCACTCGCTAGCCATGACGGACAGCTCACCGCGGCGGGAAGCGATCACACGACCAGTCACGCCGATGAAGTCGCCAAGGTCCACGTCGGCCTTCCAGGCCGCGAGTGCGTCCTCGCCGACCTCCGCCAGGGAGAGCATGGCCTGCAGCTGCGTACCGTCGCCGTCCTGCAGGGTGGCGAAGCACAGCTTGCCGGTATTGCGCATGAATATCAGGCGACCGGTCACGCTCACTACGTCCTGGGTTTCTTCGCCTGCGGCGAGGTAGGTGACGCCCTCTGCCTCCGCCGGCTGCTCTTCAGCTTCACCGTCAGTCTTCTTCACTGCCCACTTTGCGCGCACTTCGGCCAGGGAGTGGGTGCGTGGCACCTCTACCGGGTAGGCGTCCTTGCCGGATTCGAGGATGCGCTGCCGCTTTTCACGGCGGATGCGTAGCTGTTCGGGCAGGTCTTGTGCGGGGGTATTTGCTGCGTCAGTCACGCTTACAAAGCCTAGCGCATGAGGGGGACGGGTAATCGATTGAGGCATGCAGGTCGCCCGGGAGTGTTAGCTTTAGGGAACATAAGACGTTCTGTTCCCCTTACTCCTAGGTAACTCCCTCCGTTCATTAAGTTTCACCAGCCACAACCGGTATTGGTCCGGAAATAGTCATAACTAGAAATACATAACCAGAAATAAAGGAAGCACTCGACATGTCTTCTTCACGCCCCTCTTCCCACACCCGCACCCACGCTCGTACTTACGCCCGCACCCTGGCAGCCTGCCTAGCCGCAGGCGCTCTGACTTTCACCGCCAGCTGCTCTGCTTTCCAGCGCCCGGAGGGCGCCAGTGAAGAGATCTCCTACGGGGGCCAGAACGGCAGCTCCAGTGGCGACAAGGGGCAGCCGGCTCCAAGCAGCTACTCGGAGGTTTCCACGGAGATTAGCGACGACCAGCTGCGGGAGATCTTCGCCGACGGGAAGTTCAACGACTGCAAGCTGGATCAGAAGTTTTACGACAGCGCTTACTTGGATGGCGGGAAGATGATTCCGCTGGATTCGGCCGATGTCTATCTCAATGCGGAGACTTGTTCTGGTTATTTAAAGCCACAGATCGGTGGTGATCAGCCCGAGGAACTCAAAGATACGTCGATCTACATCGGACTGTCCGCTACCAAGGATGGCTCCCAGCTCGAGGAGTTGGCCAGCAACGATGCCGAGCGGAATGAGCTATCCGATGAGGGCCTTAAGGGGTGGAAATCAATCGAGATGCAAGACATGTGCGTGCTTGCCGGCCCGGAGGGCACTCCGCTGGAATACGCGGAGGTTATCTCCACCTACACCTGCGACCCCGTCAAGCCTCTGCTGCGTTCACTGACTAACCTGGCTAACCGCTACCAGGAGCTAGAGGGCAAGGAAGCGAACATCGGCGGAGCTGACGACCCGTTGGAGATCGGCGATCGCGTCGAGATGGATCTCGTGGACGATAGCTTCCGCGAAGCCCGCGACAAGGCCAAGTCCAAGGATGAGCCGACCACTGAAGATGTGGGAATCGGCAAGGTGGAGATGAAGCTGAAGGATTCTGCGGTCCTCATCGACAATCCGCGGGACTACAGCAGGCTCTGTGTTGAGGTGGAGTATGACTACGAGGACAGGGCACCGCTCGTTCCCCCGACCGAGATCGGCATGCAGTCTCCCAACGGCGAGTTCGAGGTGATGAAGGTCGCGGACAACACCATCAGGGCTCTTTCCGATGGCAAGGGTAGCCAGCGTTACTGCTCGGAGGTTGGCATACGATTCGGCAATACCGACTTCGTAGTTACCGGCATGAAGACGCTCTCGGCGACTAAAGAAGCTCTAAAGAAAGAAGGAATCCCGCTGTGGCGCCTACACGTGAAGCGCAACGACGACGGGAACTACGAGATCAGCTAGGCCTCCGGGTGGCGCGGGTTCTTTAGCCCCGAGCCGTCCGGCACGTGAGCCGGGTCGCCGCCGAGCTCCACCTGCTTGTTGTTTTCGTCCACGAAGACCACGCGCGAGGCGTAGTTCTTCAGGTCTTCCTCGCTGTACTGGGCGTAGCCGATGATGATGACGAGGTCGCCGGGGCTGATCAAGCGCGCGGCGGCACCGTTGATGCCGATCACACCGGTACCCCGGTCGCCGGTGATGGCGTAGGTCGTCAGGCGATTGCCGTTATCGATATCGACGATATCGATCTGCTCGCCTTCGAGGATGTCGGCAGCTTCCATCAGATCAGCGTCGATGGTGCACGAGCCGACGTAGTGCAGGTCGGCCTGAGTGACCGTCGCACGGTGGATCTTTGATTTCAGCATTGTTCGCAACACGGGTGAACACCTTACTCGGGGCTAACCAAATAAGCCATTTAGCTGTTACTTTGTGCAGCGACCTAGCAACACTTATGCGTTCCGGTGCGCACCATCGCTCGGCAGGGCGACCACGAACTCGGGCTCGTTGAAGCCCTTCTCCGCGAAAGCCCTGGCCACCGCCTCGGCCGTCGCCTCCACCTGATCCTCGCGCAGCAGCGCAATCGCGGAGCCACCGAAGCCGCCGCCGGTCATGCGGGCGCCCAGCGCTCCCTCGGCCATCGCAACGTCCACAGCAGTATCCAGCTCCGGAACAGTGACCTCGTAGTCGTCGCGCAGGGAGGCATGGCTGCCCTGCATCGACCGCCCGAAGGCCTCCATGTCACCGGCGCTGACCTGGCGGATCGCCTCAGCGGTGCGGTCGATCTCGCTGACCACGTGGCGCACGCGGGCGGCCACCACCACCGGATCCATGTCGTTGGCCTTGGCCCAGCCCACGGAGGCATCCTCGGCCTCCTCGGCGAAACGCAGGCTACTAACGCCCAGGTCGGCGGTCACTCCGTCGATCACGGCGCGCCGCGCGGCGTATTGCCCGTCGTTCAACTGGTGCGGAGCGTTCGTATTCATGATGAGGATCGCCAGCCCGCGCGCCGCGATGTCAAAAGGCACCTGGGTGGCGCTGTCTTCGGCAAAGTCAATGGCCAGTGCGTGGCCGACCTGACCGAACAGCGAAATACGCTGGTCAAGCCCGCCCGTCGAGGCGCCGACTACCTCGTTCTCTGCTCTTATGGACGCCCCCATGAGCCCGTTGCGAGCCGCATCATCAAGGGACTCGCCGCCGTATAGTTCGAAGGCCGCCAGAGCCGCCGAGCACTCCAGCGCAGCGGAACTGGACAGCCCCGCACCGACGGGAACGTCGGACTCGATGGCGAGGTCCAGGCCACCGGCGGGCATCAGGCCGGCCTCGGTGGCCGCCCAAATAGCACCCACTGCGTAACCCGCCCAGTTGGCGGGGTTACCGGGGCCGACCTCGGCGACGGGGATCTCAAAGTGAACAACCTCCGCGGGCTCGCCGAAGCGGGAGGCCACGCGGTACACGCCGTCATCATTCTTGGCGGCAGCCACGTAGGTGCGCTGGGAAAGCGCGAAGGGCAGGCTGATGCCATCGGCGTAGTCGACGTGCTCGCCGATCAAGTTCACGCGCCCCGGCGCGGACCACACGCCCGCCGGTTCATAGCCGTAAACCTGCTGGAAAAGGGATTGCACGTCGGCAGTGCCCTGCTCCTCGGAGCGGGTCTGCAGCCAGTGCGGGGTAGCAGCGTTTTGTGGGGCATTGGCTTCGTTACTTGGCATTGTCGGCGACCTCCCGGAAGCGCTCGGCGATCCTCTCCGGGGTGGTGTCGGAGATCCAGGCCTCCTGGCCCGACTCGCTACCGGCCAGGAACTTCATGCGGCCTGGGGAGCGCATCATCGAATACAGCTGCAAGTACAGGCGACCGTTCTCCCGGTCCTCCCCCACCGGCGCCTGGTTCCAGGCGGCGATGTAGGGGGTGCGCTCCACGCCCTCAAAGAAGCGATCCATGCGGCCCAGCAGATCCAGGTAGAAGCGGGTCAGCTCGTCCTTCTCCTCGTCGCTCAGCGCCGCGAAGTCTGGAACCGCCCGGTTAGCCATGAGGATGACCTCCACCGGCCACTTCGCTGCCGCCGGTACATAAGCCGTGAAGTGCTCGCCGGCCAAAAGTACGCGGGTGCCGGATGCCTTTTCGGCGGACAAGGTGGCGTCAAAAAGATCCTTTCCAGTTTGCTCCCTAAACGCCCGAGCGCGTGCAGCTACCTCGGCGGCGCGCGGCGGGACGAAAGGATAGGAGTAGATCTGGCCGTGCGGGTGCTGCAGGGTCACGCCGATCTCCTTCCCGCGGTTTTCGAAGGGGAAAACGTAGCGGATGCCCTCGATGGCGGAGAGCTCGGTGGTGCGGTGCGCCCAGGCCTCGACGACCGTGCGGGCACGCTCGTAGGGCAAATCCCTAAACGAGGAGTTCACGTCCGGGGTGAAGCAGACAACCTCGCAGCGGCCGATGGCGGGCTTGCGGGGGAACAGCTCCTGGCCGTCGACGTTCGTAGCGAAGTCCTCCGGCACCTCCATGTGGACCGACAGGGACGGGAAGCGGTTCTCAAAGACCACCACGTCGTAGTCGTCGGCGGGCACCTCGGTGGGCAGCTCGCCGGGCTTGGTGGGCGCCAGCGGGTTCTCGTTGGCCGGGGGCATGAACGTGCGGTTCATGCGGTGCGCGGCGTAGACGTACCACTGGCCCGTCAAGGGGTCCTGGCGCATCTCGGATTCCGTGGTGGCCTGCGGCAGGTCGCGGGAATCGTGCAGCTCGCGCTGCTTCTCCCCCGCGACGTAAGCCGGCTCGTCGTCGAAGTACAGCAGCTCGCGGCCGTCCGCCAGCGTGGTTCGGGTTACTTTAAATTCGTGCTGCACAGCGTGGATCACTTCCTAAAAGGTCCTTGGGTGGGGATGGTGCTTAGGTTGAAAATGCCCGCCTCCAGGTGGGGCGGGCATGTGCGTTACTTAGCTTGCGAAGCCGGTGAGTCGGCAGAGTCGACATCTTCGTCGATCTTGATCGGATCCAGCTTGGTCCACAGGAAGAAGACCGCCGCCACGACGACCATGGCAAGCCCGCAGACCAGGTTATACGTTTCGTTCTTCGGCTCGCCGGTGGTCACGTCCATGCCCGGATCCAGCAGGAAGTAGCTGATCAAAAGCACAAGTCCGTACAGGCCCATGAGGGAACCGATGACGTTGCGGATGTCGAAAGCGCCGGCCATGTGGGAACGCTTGGTTTTCTTAGCCGTGTTCTTAGCCGTGTTGTTAGCCATTGTGTCCGTTCACTCCTTTCTGAAAGTTTAAGCGCTCTTAGGCGAACACGATGTTGAGGACGAGCACCATTGCCAGGCAGAGGATGCCCAGCGGAACGGTGCGGCGGTACCACGGCAGGGCGGCTTCGGCGGCGTCCGTGAGGTTTTCCTTCGGGGTGACGGACTTGACGAAGCCCACCAGCTCCTCGTCCGGCTTCGGCTTGGTGACCAGGGAGACCAAGACGGAGACGATGATGTCCGTGACGAACGCCAGGGAGGCGGCGACGAAGGCCGTACCCTGACCCGGCAGGTTGAAGAATGTTGCGTCGGTGCTGCCGAAGGTGGCCACAGCCCAGTAGACGATTGCCACACCCGTACCGGAAACCAGGCCCACCCAACCTGCGGTGGGCGTCATGCGCTTCCAGAACATACCCAGAATGAAGGTGGCGAACAGCGGCGCGTTGAAGAAGCCGAACAGCGTCTGCAGGTAGTCCATGATATTGCCGAAGTTGGATGCCAGCAGCGCAGTGAACACGGCAATAACGGTGGCGCCGACGGTCGCGATACGTCCGACCTTCAGGTAGTACTCGTCGTCGCGATCCTTGACGATGTAGGACTCCCAAATGTCGTAGGAGAACACGGTGTTGAAGGCGGAAATGTTAGCCGCCATGCCGGCCATGAACGCGGCCAGCAGACCCGCGATAGCCACGCCCAGCAGGCCGTTCGGCAGCAGGTCGCGCATCAGGTACAGGATCGCGTCGTTCGGCTCGGCGGAACCATCCATGATCGGAGTGACGGTCGCGCCGGCGACCATGCCCGGGATGACCACCAGGAACGGAATGAACATCTTCGGGAAGGCACCGATGATCGGGGTCTTGCGTGCAGACGACAGCGAATCGGCTGCCATGGAGCGCTGCACCTCTACGAAGTTAGTGGTCCAGTAGCCGAAGGACAGCACGAAGCCCAGGCCAAAGACCAGGCCGATAGCGGAGACGATCGGGTTTTCGAAGCCCGAGATTTCAGTACCCGGCCAGGTGTGGAAGTGCGACGGGTCCGCGACCTTCTCCTGCAGGCCGGACCAACCGCCGACCTGGTGCAGGCCGATCATCGTCAGCGGCAGCAGGGCCGCGATGATCACGAAGAACTGCAGAACCTCGTTGTAGATGGCGGCGGACAGGCCACCGAGGGTGATGTACGACAGCACGATTGCCGCGGCCACCACCAGCGTGACCCACAGCGGCCAGCCGAGCAAGGAGTTAACCACCTTGGCCAACAGCAGCAGGTTCACGCCGGCGATCAGCAGCTGGGCTACGGCGAAGGAAAGGCCGTTGACCAGGTGTGCGCCCTTGCCAAAGCGGCGGAGCATGAACTCCGGCACGGAACGCACCTTGGAGCCGTAGTAGAAGGGCATCATCACGATGCCGAGGAACACCATCGCCGGGATCGCGCCGATCCAGAAATAGTGCATGGTCTCGAAGCCATACTGTACGCCGTTGGCCGAGTGGCCCACGATTTCTACGGCGCCCAGGTTGGCGGAAATGAAGGCCAGGCCCGTCACCCATGCGGGTAGCGAGCGGCCGGAGAGGAAGAAGTCAATTGAGCTGGAAACTTTGGACTTTGCGGCCCAACCGATGCCCAGGACGAACGCGAAGTAGAGGGCGACCAGCGCGTAGTCTACCCAGCTCGCGTCCAGGCGTAGTCCTTCAGCCGTCATAGCTGCGAACCTCCAGGAACGTCACGTTCCCGTCCCAGGCGCCAACGGTCTTGTCTTGCAACTACCAGCGACGAGAACTATTGGATATATATGCGTCACTAATTTTAACGCCGAGGGGTAAGTTAAAGGAAATTCTTTTCTATTTCTGGAACTACTTCGTTCTTTGGGTTGTGACGCCCTCACGCGGCGCGAAAGAGATCCCACATTCGAAGCTGTGATTCTCGCCTGGTTGCAGGCGAATGAGGTCCCTACCGGAGCGTAGAGCGTCCGGCGGGCACGTCATCGGCTCGACGGCCAGGGCCCGGCCCACGCCGGGGTAGCCCTCGCGGCGGGCCGGGTCGGCGGTGAACACCTGGAACCAGTCGAAGCCCTCTCCCACCCAGAGGCGCACGCCCTCGCCGTCCGGGTTGAGAAGTCGTGCTTCGGCCAGCGCCTCCTCCTGCACACCGATCTCGCCGAAGCAGTGGTCCAGCCACACCCCGGCCATGCGCTGGCCGGTATCCAGATCCGGCAGCACCCGGCGAGCCGGAAACTCCGGCCCGGCGGGCAGGTTACGCACCGAATCCAGAGGCAGGTTCGTGCTGACAGGCAGGTGTAGAACGCAGTCGTCCAGTGGAGCGCCCAGTGCGCTCAGGTATGGGTGCCATCCCAGGCCGAAGGGGCAGGAGGCATCGGCCTCGTTGCGGACGTCGAAGGTGGCGCGCAACCCCTCACCCGCGTCGAGCGACCACGTCACCCGCATGCGCAGCGGCCACGGCCACCCCTGGCGCAGGCCGGTGGACAGCTCCAGCGCCACGAAGTCCTCGCCTTGGTCGGCGACGTGCCAGGCCATCTGCCCCACGAATCCGTGGATCGCCGTAGCGCGGGCCGGCTCCGTGATGTCCAAACGGTGCAGCACGCCGTCGTGAGCGAAGACTCCGTCTGCGGTTCGGTTCGGCCACGGGGCCAGTACAATTCCGGAGGAAAGCGGCGGGTAGGCGCCCTCTGGGTAGGAAACCACCAGGGGCTTGCCCGCGTAATCCAGGCTGCGCAGCCCGCCGCCGAAGGTGGAGATGCTGGCGCGGTACTCCCCAGCGGAAATGTTCACGAAGGGGTGCGAGTGGCGCTTCAAAGTTTCGAGTTCGTCGCTCATGGTTCTGCTCAGCTCTACTCAGTTCTGCTCAGCTCTACTCGCCAGCGTTGTCGGCAGGTGCGCTGCCTTCGGCGCCGTCGTCCAGGCCCTTGAAGCCGGTGCCCAGAGGGACGCCCACGTTGTCGATCAGGCGTGTGGTTCCAACGCGCGCCGCCACTAGCAGGCGAGCCTCGCCGTCCTCCGGGGTGTCGGAAAGGTCCGTACCGCGCAGCTCAAGATAGTCGACGTCCACGCCCGAGGCGGCGTCAAGAATAGATCCGGCGGTCTGCAGCACCACCGCAGGGCCCTGCTCGGCCACAAAAGCGCCGGCGGTCAGGGCGGCGGACAGGGTGAGGGCGAGCTCGCGCTCTTCGTCGGAAAGATAGACGTTGCGGGAGGACTTCGCCAGTCCATCGGCCTCGCGCACGATCGGCACGCCGTGGACCTGCACCTCCATGTTCAGGTCCGTGACCATTTGCTGGATCAGCAGCAGCTGCTGATAGTCCTTCTCCCCGAAGAAGGCGTGATCGCAGTGCGTGATGGTGAAGAGTTTGTTCACGACCGTCAGCACACCCGCGAAGTGGGTCGGGCGGTGGGCGCCCTCCAAGATGCGTCCGGCCTCGCCCGGGTGGATAGTCGTGCGCGGGCCGTTGGGGTACATCTCGCGGGGGTTGGGGGCGAATACAGCGTCCACGCCCGCGGCCTTCAGCTTCGCCACGTCCTCGTCGAGGGTACGCGGGTAGGCATCCAGGTCCTCCCCCTCGGCGAACTGCAGGGGGTTCACGAAAATACTGACCACAACCAGCGCACCCGGAACCTGCTGGGCGGCCTGCACCAGCGAGAGGTGCCCCTCGTGCAGCGCGCCCATCGTGGGCACCAGTGCCACGGGGCGGCCCGCCTTGCGCATGGCGCGGGTGAGCTGCCCGATCTTCTCGATCTCGGTGAAAACCTCTGCTTGGCCAGGTGTGAACGTCATGGCTCTTACTCTAGATCCAGCAGCCTTTCGACCTCAATAGCCCCCGCTTTAAGCGCGGTGCGGCGGGCCATCGCGGTGTAGGCGGCCTCGGCTGCTCCTTCCCCGTCGCCAAGCGTTTCCAGCGCCTGGCGGTGGCGCATCACAGCCTCCGCGTCGTCGCGGGCTACCGGACCAGTCAGCCCGTCCATACGTTTTTCCAGCGCGTTATCCACCGCGGCGTGGGCGATGCGGCGCAACAGCAGGGCGCTATCGGGGCTCTCCCCCGGCGCTTCCATCACCCGGTCCAGGATCTCCTGGGCATCCGTCAGCAGGGTCACCAGGTGGTTGGCCGCGTGCGCCATCGCCGCGTGGTAGGCCGCCCGGCGGTGTTCGGGGATGGCAACGGGAACCCCACCCAGGCTGGCCACGAGGGTTTGCGCGACCACATCGCCGACCTCGGAATCGCTGGTCACACCCCATGCGCAGCTGTCCAGCCGCTCGCTATCTGCCGGGGTGCCGGTGAAAGTCATCGCCGGGTGCAGAGCCAACGGCAGCGCGCCAGTATCGGTGATTGGCTGCAGGACCTCGCAGCCAAACGCCCCGGAGACGTGCGCCACGATCTGCCCGTCGCGCGTGTGCTGTGCGACTTCCTCCACCACTTCGGGCAGCTTCGGATCCGGCACCGCCAGTACCACGAGCGCGGCGTGGGCGGTGCTGTCTAGGTTGATGCGGGGGATGTTCGGGATTCTTTGGGACGCCAACTTTTCCGAACGCGCCGAATGCGCATAGATGCCATGCACGTGGTGGCCGGCGCGCGCAAAGGCCTCCGCCAAAGCCACGCCTACTTTCCCGGCGGAGATGATGCCGACGGAGAGGCGTGGCTGTTGAATGTCCGAGTTGGTTGTCGGGCCTTTCACAGGTGGTTTTTACTTCTCTCGATTCTTGAAGCGCTGCATCAGCTCTGCGACAGTGAGGCCGTTTTCCACCTCGTCTGCGCGACGGCGGCCGTGGGTGGTTCCCGTCGACTCAGCTTGCGCCTCAGCCTGCCCAGCCTGCTTCGACTGCCCAGCCTGCTTCGCGTCAGTGTCCTGGGCGCCAGGTTCCTGGGCGGCGCCGGTGGTGCGGGTGCGATTGGGGCGAACAGCCTCCGCGCTCGGCATCTGTGCACGGCGCTTCTGCGCGGGCTTCGGCTGAGTGGTCTTTTGCTGAGCGGCCCTGTGCTCTGCGCGCTTGGCCTCGTCCATCGCGGTGGTGTCCACGACCAGCGGCAGCTGGGAGGTCTCCTCGGAATCCTGGCCGGTCCAGTTCACGG
>ERZ1673753.901-NODE-901-length-31853-cov-7.310082_pt1 | contig 31853 bp, 28 predicted proteins | sample MGYA00580201_ERZ1673753 | MGnify/ENA primary metagenome ERZ1673753 (study PRJEB41218, sample SAMN15661747) | gut metagenome | host: Homo sapiens | place: Canada: London | collected 2015-08-20/2019-03-30 | study: EMG produced TPA metagenomics assembly of... | reverse complement strand
AGAGCACGACCTTGCCAAGGTCGGGGTCGCGGGTTCGAGTCCCGTTTTTCGCTCAGGAGACCAGAATGGTAAATTTTGGTTTATTTGCTGATAATTTTGCGATAATAGCTCAGTTGGTAGAGCGTTGGCTTCCCAAGCCGAAGGTCGCGGGTTCGAGTCCCGTTTATCGCTCTTCAGAAAATCAAGGAGTTACAACTAAGGTAACTCCTTTTTTATATTTCTTTCCGTTTCGGCTTTTGTTTACAGACAAGAATCGTATTGACTGGTAATTGGATTTTTGAACGGTTAATTTTTTTCAGGCTTTGTCCGGATTTAGTAATTTTTCCAGTTTAAACATTTCATCCCGTAAGCGGGCTGCTTCTATAAAATCCAGTTCTTTCGCAGCTTTTTGCATGGCGGCTTTGGTTTTTTGAAGCATTTTCTCCAATTCAGGTTTACTCATATAAGCTGTAACCGGATCTGCTATACTAAAGAGATGCTCTTCTTCTATATAGGGTTTTGTGGCCTGGGTTAGTACGGAATCTGTGGATTTACGGATTTGACGGGGCGTAATGTGGTGGTCTTCGTTGTATTTCAATTGTTTTTCCCGGCGGTAGTTGGTTTCGTTTATGGTTTCTTGCATGGACCGGGTCATCTGGTCGGCATACATGATCACCTTGCCTTCTGTGTTGCGGGCAGCTCTTCCGGCAGTTTGTACCAGAGAACGGGTAGAACGCAGAAAACCTTCTTTATCGGCATCCAGTATAGCTACCAGAGAGACTTCGGGGAGATCGAGGCCTTCCCTCAGCAAATTAACGCCTACCAATACGTCGATAATCCCCTTTCTGAGGTTTTCCAGAATTTTTACCCTTTCCAGGGTGTCGATATCGGAATGAATATATTGGCATTTTATACCGATCTGGTCAAAATATTCACTAAGGCGTTCTGCCATTTTTTTCGTTAAAGTGGTAACCAGGGTCCTTTCCTTTTTGGCAATCCGTTTTTGGATTTCATTTACAAGGTGGTCGATTTGATTGAGACTGGGGACCACTTCAATAGAAGGATCAGGTATACCTGTCGGACGGATGATTTGTTCCACGACTACGCCTTCGCTTTTTTCGAGTTCGTAATCGGCAGGAGTAGCACTGATATAAATGGTTTGTCTGGTTTTACTTTCGAATTCCTCAAAAGTTAAGGGGCGGTTATCAAAGGCTGCCGGCAGACGGAAGCCATATTCTACCAATGTCTGTTTACGGGCATGGTCTCCCCCGTACATGGCCCGTATCTGAGGAACCGTCACATGGGATTCGTCTATCACCATCAGAAAATCTTCCGGGAAATAATCCAGGAGACAAAACGGACGGACTCCCGCAGCCCTGCCGTCAAAATAACGGGAATAATTTTCGATGCCGGGGCAATATCCCAGTTCCCGTATCATTTCCAGATCGTAGCGGACTCTTTCTTCCAGTCGTTTGGATTCAAGAAACTTGCCTATTTCTTTCAGATAGGCCACCTGTAAATGCATATCTTTTTCGATCTCGATAATGGCGTGGGCAATAGTGGCTTTATCAGTGACGAACAGATTGGCGGGATAAATATCCAGCGTGTCGAATTCGGCAATACTTCTTCCGTTGTTCGGGTCAAAAGAATGGATGCGGTCAATTTCATCATCCCAGAATTCAATGCGGTAAGCGAGCCCGTCGAAAGTTTCGATGGCAGGAAAAATGTCGACAGTCTCTCCTTTTGCCCGGAAACAACCCCGTTTGAATTCCAGTTCATTATTGGCGTATAAAGCGTCTACCAGGCGACGGAGTAATTGATTGCGGTTTATTTTCATCCCTTTGGTCAGATGAGTGACATTTGAGCCAAAGGCCCGGGGATCAGCCATACCGTAAAGGCAGGATACCGAAGAAACGACAATGATGTCTTTACGGCCGGAGAGCAGGGATGCTGTAGTACGCAGTCTTAATTTATCAATTTCTTCGTTGATAGCCAGATCCTTTTCAATATATGTATCTGTCGTCGGAAGATAGGCTTCCGGCTGGTAATAATCATAATAAGAAACAAAATATTCTACCGCGTTTTCGGGAAAAAAGGTCTTGAACTCTCCGTATAATTGGGCAGCTAACGTTTTATTATGACTTAGAATTAAAGTAGGACGATTTATCCGGTTGATGACATTGGCAATTGTGAATGTTTTTCCTGAGCCGGTAACCCCCTGCAGCACCTGAGATTCGGTGCCTCTGAGAACACCCCGGCTCAGTTGTTCTATCGCTTCCGGCTGGTCACCCGTAGGCTGGAATTCTGAAGTCAGTTTAAACTGCATGTTATGAAAGATATTTACTTAATGTTTCTATCAATATTTTTTGGCGAAGAGGTTTTAGTAAATAATCATTGCAACCTTCAGCAATCATTCTGTCCCGGTAAATATCGAGAGCGTGGGCTGTCTGGACAATGACAACTTTATCCGGAAAATATTCTTTAATCAGGTGAGTGGCTTCCAGACCATCCATATCGGGCATGCTGATATCCATCAATATAGCGGTTATCTGCGGGTGCCGTTGGATCATTTCCAAAGCTTCTTTTCCGTTTAGGGCCCGTAAGACAGACACTTTTGTCTTTTTTAGCAGGGCTGACAAAACCATATAATTGTTGTCTACGTCTTCTGCTACTAAAATCGTTTTGCCTGACCAGTCAGGCATAATGAAGTCTTTTTCCATAGGGAGGCCCGATTAAAGTTTTGCCATAAATCTTACAGGATCTATGATAAAACGATCATGGCAGGCAGAACCGATTTTGCCTTTTTCGTCCCATACTTCAATTTCAAAACTGATCTTTCTCCCTTCTACCTGAGTGATTGTGGCTTGGCAGGAGACTTGCCCGCCTACTGCTGTGGCTTTCAGATGCTGAACATTGATTTGTATACCGACCGTGTCGGCTCCCTCTTCCAGTTCTCCTTCCAGACATCGGACCGCCGTATTTTCCATCAGTGCAACCATGGCCGGAGTTGCGAATACTTCCAGATGTCCTGATCCGTATACGGCTGCTGTATCTTTTGGTTGCACTGACATCTTTTGTGTAAATGTTTTTCCAGTTTGTAACATAATGCAGTGTTTCGTATAAATCTAAATAGATCAAAGAAATAAAAAAAATTGTATATTTTGTTAATCTATCCTGTTTATTTTTCAAAATTAAAATTCTGAGGTAAAATGGAAAATTAATTTTTTATAATTTTCCTGCGCCATGTGCAACATATACTGGGAATCTGCCAAAAATACGTCCCGCCCCTGTTTATCTTTTGCCATATATTGAGCTTTGTGTTTTTTAAAATCGATCAGTTCATTATTGTCCAAAGCTTCGATCCAGCAAGCTTTGTATAGGTTCAGACTTTCCCAGCGGCAGGAAGCTCCGTATTCATGTAACAACCGGTATTCGATTACTTCGAACTGGAGGGCTCCCACTGTACCGATTATTTTGCGTCCGTTAAATTGATTGACAAACAATTGGGCTACGCCCTCGTCCATTAATTGATCAATGCCTTTTGCCAGTTGCTTGGATTTCATCGGATCGGCATTTTCAATATATTTGAATAATTCCGGAGAAAAACTGGGAATTCCTTTAAAGTGTAATTTTTCGCCTTCTGTCAGGCTGTCTCCAATCTTAAAAGTACCCGTATCGTGCAAGCCGATGATGTCTCCCGGGTAAGCTTCATCAATTATGGATTTTTTAGAGGCCATGAATGCTGTCGGAGTCGAAAATTTCAGCATTTTCCCGTTTCTTACGTGTAAATAATTCGTGTTGCGTTTAAAGATACCGGAACATATTTTGACAAACGCAATGCGGTCCCGGTGATTCGGGTCCATATTGGCATGGATCTTAAATACAAAACCGGTGAATTTATCTTCTTCCGCTTGTACAGTCCGTTCTTCTGTTTCACGGGAAAGAGGAGAAGGAGCGAGTTCAATAAAACAATCCAATAATTCTTTAATCCCGAAATTATTTAACGCAGATCCGAAAAATACGGGAGCAACTTCTGCATTCAGGTAATGGTTACGTTCCAGTGTGGGATATACCCCTTGAATTAATTCCAGGTTTTCACAAAGTATGCGGGCATCCCGTTCTCCGATATGCTGGATCAGTTCTCCTGAATTTAAATCCTGAATTTCGATACCTTCCGGTAGAGTTTGCCCTCCCGGATTAAATAAATAAAGTCCTCCGCGGTATATATTGTAAACTCCTTTAAAAGTGTCTCCGTTCCCGATAGGCCAACTGAGGGGATTCACTTTAATCTGTAATTCTTTTTCAATTTCGTCTAAAAGATCAAAAGGATCCTGAGCCGGCCGGTCCAGTTTATTGATAAACACAATAACGGGCGTTTTTCTCATCCGGCATACTTGCATCAGTTTTCTGGTTTGGGTTTCTACTCCTTTGGCAGCATCGATTACGATAATGACACTGTCGCAGGCTGTAAGGGTGCGGAAAGTGTCTTCGGCAAAGTCCTGGTGTCCGGGAGTATCGAGAATATTGATTTTTGTTCCATTGTATTCAAAGCCCATAACGGAAGTGGCAACAGAAATACCTCTTTGCCGTTCGATTTCCATAAAATCGGAAGTAGCTGTTTTCTTTATTTTGTTGGATTTTACAGCACCGGCTACATGGATAGCCCCTCCGAATAACAATAATTTCTCTGTAAGTGTAGTTTTCCCGGCATCCGGGTGACTGATAATCCCAAAAGTTCTTCTTCTGTCTATTTCTTCTTTAAATCCCATAGGGCAAACATTGATAGAATAAATGTTGATTTCTGATAATTCGCTAAAATTCTTATTGATTAAATGGGTGCAAAGATACAAAGAATTTGCAGAATATCGGCAAAATAGAGAGGAATAAGGTAGGAGATTGGTCGTTCGGAAAATTAGATATTGCTTTTCGATATGCTTTTTATAGACTATAAGCAGAATAGGGAGAAGTTAAGGGTAGACAGAATGAGTACTATTCTTTTTCTTTTTAGAAATAATAAAAGTATCAGAAATCCTCCGGATGAACATTCTGCACTTTCCTTAAAATTGCAAAATTAACCTGTTTATCTACATACTCTTTGAAAAAAGAACGTATTTGTAAACGTTCAGAAAAAATTGGTCGTGTTCACGGAACCTGGAGTTTTTTGCCGTTTATAAGAGGGATATTGTTTGAAGTTATATTAATTATAGCTTTTAAAACTATAACAATCATTTATTGTTGAGGAGGGAGATGAAAATTGATCCTCGGTACCATAGCTGCCTTTACCCGTAATCAGATTCCCGGATAAAACCGGATTTTGTGGTGACTGATTTGTATCGATCAGTCACATGACGTCTGTTAAATATATAGACATTTTTCGTTAACCATCGCCCGCGGATGATTTCCCAAGTATAATAATTCGGTTGGATCCGTTAACCTAAAGTTCCCTGTTTTAAATATTCTGCAAAAGTATCTATCCGTTGCAATTCTTTCGGTATATCGATACTCTGCGGGCAATGGTGTACACATTGCCCGCAACCGATACAGTGGTTTGCCTGTCTGAGCCGGGGCACACTGCGGTCGTATCCGATGAGGAATGCCCGGCGGGCCTGCCGGTAATGCTCTTCTTGTGAAGAGGCCGGCAGATTTCCTTCATTGACACATTTATTGTAATGCAGCAGGACGGCCGGAATGTCAATGCCGTAAGGACAGGGCATACAATACTTGCAGTCGTTGCACGGAATTGTCGGATATTGCATTATCAAATCGGCAGTCTGTGCCAGGAATTTTTCCTCCTCTTCTGTCAGGGGATCAAGGGGCGAAAAAGTACGGATATTATCCTGCAAATGTTCCATATAAGTCATGCCGCTCAATACCGTCAGCACCTTTGCAGGTGAACCGGCAAACCGGAAAGCCCACGAAGCCACGCTGTTGTCCGGCCGTCTCTGTTTCAGACGCGATACGATATGGTCCGGCACATTCGAAAGCCTTCCGCCCAGCAAAGGTTCCATAATCACAACGGGAATATTCCGCTTTTCGAGTTCTCTGTATAAATAGTCTGCATTTACATTATTGCCTGAAGCATGCCGCCAGTCTACATAATTCAGCTGAATCTGCACAAAATCCCAATGCACCTGTTCATGCATTGCCAATACCTCGTCGAAAACCTCCACCGTTCCGTGAAACGAAAAGCCTAAATTACGAATGCGTCCCGCCCGGCGTTCTTCCATCAGAAAATCTACCATCCCGTTGTCGATATAACGTGAGCGGAAAGTCTCAATGCCACCGTTACCGATAGAATGCAACAGATAATAATCGATATAATCCACCTGCAAATCTGTGAACGACTGCCGATACATGGCTACCGAATTTTCGCGGGTATAATTGGAGAAATTCGACAGTTTCGTCGCCACCAGAAACTGGCTGCGCGGATGCCGTTTCAGAGCAATTCCGGTCGATTTCTCTGACCAGCCCTGCACGTAAACGGGTGACGTATCGAAATATGTCACTCCATGTGCTATTGCATAATCGATCAATTCATTCACTGCGTCCTGATCGATCACATTGCCGTCACCACCGGGTGCCGGCAGGGTTGGCCAGCGCATGCAGCCGTAACCCAACAACGATACCTTTTCCCCGTTCTTCGGATTCGTACGGTAAGTCATGCGGTCGGCCGGAATGTTGTCCTGGGCCGTATGACTACCTGAAACCGGATTGTGCTTCAGGTCGCAACCTGCCAAGGCTGCTGTAGCGGTTGCCGTACTAATGCCAACAATCTTCAGGAAATCCCGGCGGGAAATGTCCTGTTTATTCCTGTTACTTATTTCATTCATGACCTTTCATTTGAGAATTAAATCATACGATGCCGGACGTGTCCTTCCACATAGATAGCACTGAACGGACGGGCAGGGCACAGGTTCTCACAAGCCCCGCAGCCGATGCAGCGTTCCTCATTCACGACAGGTATCTTCGGCGATTCCGGTGTCTCCGGGTCTGAAGGTACCATTATGATCGCTCCGGTCGGACAATGCCGGGCACAATTCCCGCATTCCACACCATCGCTAAGCGGGACGCAATTCTTTTTCACCCACACCGCATGTCCCACTTGAATCGCTGATTTATCGGCGGCTGTGATTTGCAGGATCGCACCCGCCGGACATACTTCTGAACACTTTGTGCATTCCGGACGGCAATAGCCCCGTTCGTACGACACTTCCGGCTGCATTAGTTTGGTCCAGCTCGCAGACGGACGCAAGACCTGGTTCGGACATACCGATACGCATAACTGGCAGCCTGTGCAATGCGTAGCCATATTCTGTAAGCTCCGTGCTCCCGGCGGGACGATTGGGGTGGTCCGCTTTGGAATTTTCTTGTCCACAATTACGGCAAGACCTCCATCAACTTTCTTTTCCTGGGCTTTCACCAACGAAGCCGCAGCCAACAAAGCCGTACTGGTCAGAAAACTCCTCCGGGCATTATTGATTTGCCCTTGCCGGGCCTGCCTGCCGGGCCTTTCGTTATTTGCCGGCCTATGAGGATGTACATAACGGATTGCCCCCTGACGGCACTTGCTGATACAGTCCATACAGCTTACACAGCGACTGTAGTCTACTGCATGTTTCTCCGGATCGATGCAGGCAGCCTTACAACTGCGGGCGCACAATCCGCAGCCGTTGCATTTCGATGAATCGACCACCGGTTTCAGCCATGAATACCGGGCTATCGCTCCCAATACAGTCCCCACCGGACAAACCGTATTGCAATATGTCCGTCCGTTGCGCCAGGCTAAAATAACGATAAACACGAAACTGACAGCAGCAACAACAAATGTCGGTAGACTGCGCAACCATATTTCCGTCCGGTAAAAAGCATAACTGTCCGCCTGTTCGGCAAAGTAAGCCAGCAGATTATTTCCGCCCTGCCAGAGCGGTGCCAGTAAATTCTGCACCATCCGTCCATAAGCGCTATATGGAGCAAGCAACGCTATTGCCGGGCCGATACCCGCCACCACAGCAGCGACAAATAATCCCAGCACTCCGTAGCGCAACCCTCTGAGGGCAGGTGAATACGAAAAGCGGTACTTTTTCTTCTTCCGCCGTCCGCTGAGCCACGACACTGCATCCTGAAATACCCCCAACGGACAAATTACCGAACAGTATACCCGTCCGAAAATAAGAGTCAATGTTATCAGTAAAATGATGATCCCTGCATTTAAAGCCAGCACAGCCGGCAAAAACTGAATTTTCGCCAGCCATCCCAACCATGCATGTAATGTCCCCGTAAAATCGAGGAACAATAGCGTGATCAGCGTAAAACAGATAACTGCAAAAATAATTCTTATCTTTCGCAACATAGTTTTATATTATCGAGATTATATCAGATTACCGGACGAACACTTCCTATCAAAGCCACACACTTCCGCTTTCTTTTTTTCGAGCGGACATTATCCTGTATCACTGTTCTTTTTCAGAAAGCTGATTTTACGAATACAAAGATAAACCGTTGATTTTTTCTTTTTGTAGATAAATTACCGGAAAATATACCCGAATTACAGATTCCTGCAGTTCGGTATCTGCGCCATACAAAAACAGACGGAGCAGCTTGCTCTGTCTGTTTGCTAATTTTCACACATATCCAGAGAACTTCAATGGATAGTATACCCGCCGTCCACAGCTATTCCCTGACCTAGAATGAAACCCGATGCCGGACTGCATAGCCAAAGTACTGTAGAAGCCACTTCTTCAGGACGTCCGAAACGTCCGATAGGTTCAGCTACTTCTTTAATTGCTCCTGTCTCCAGCATCTTTTCCACCATTGGCGTCTCTATCGTCGCCGGACAGACAGCATTTATACGGATGCCCCGTGTTGCATATTCAAGAGCCGCACATTTTGTCAGTCCTAGTAATCCATGTTTCGAAGCATGGTAAGCCGCACGGCCCGGGAGACCGATCAGGCCACCAATCGATGAACAGTTCACAATTGCATAACCTTCGCCTCCCTGTCGCAGCATCTGTTGCAACTCATACTTCATACACAGAAATACACTCCGCAGGTTTACATTTATCACCCGATCCCATTCCGAACTTTCCAGAAAAGCCGTTTCTATATCATCCGGCATAATGCCCGCATTATTATAAGCGTAGTCCAGATGTCCGAATACCTCTCTGGTTTGTTCCATCACTGTTTTTATCTGCTCCTCATCCGTGACATCACACACGGTATAAGCGGTTGTATACCCTTCTCTATTCAACGAATCCCTAACGTCTTTCAGAAGGTTTTCACGCCGTCCGGCGAGCATTACCGATGCTCCGGCTTCGGCGAACATACGTGCAGTGGCTTTACCGATACCGCTTGTCGCTCCGGTAACCAATGCTGTTTTTCCTTTCATTTCCATCATTTTTTTCTTTTTTGATTAGTTATTTTAAATCATTTTTGTCAGGGCCCGCCTCTGGTGGTGCAGCCCGTCAATCAGCCGCTGACGCGGACAGGCAATGTTGATGCGGAGAAAACCTTCACCTGCTTTGCTGTATATGCTGCCGGCATCCATCTACAACTTTTCTTTCCCGAGCAAACAGTTCGCAATTCCCTCCGACGGGTATCCCGGCCCTGAACAATCCACCCATACCAGGTAACTCCCTTTCGGCCTTGTCACTGGAAACTGTGGAAGATACTCGCCGAAATATGCTTTCAGGTAATTATAGTTCACTGCAAGATACCGTCTGAGTTCTTCCGGCTATTCCTCTCCATCCGTATAAAGGCGATCAATGCTTCCACACCGAACGGATTTATATTATATAATTCATTGATATTTGGTGATTTATATATAAGTATCCGTCTGTCTGCATTCGCACAAATAATATTGGCAATTTGTAAGCCTGCCAGGTGAAACGCTTTAATCGGCGAAGTACAGGTGACCGAGTGCGCCGCGAAATCTTCCGGGAGCGAAGCAAAAAGCGTGTAAGTATAACCATCGCTTACCGGTTCGCAATGAATTTCATCGGCTATCACTATGATATTGTGCCGGAGGCAATTAAAGTCTGTTTCATATTTTTCCCGTTTTAAATAATAAATCTGTAATTCTATTGGTATATTACAAAAATACGGTACATCCGGCACTTCTTCTGTAGATAAATTACAGGCATTATGACCCCGATTACAGAATGAAACAAAGGGGGAGGGGTGAAGGAAAACTTATTCGGAATAATGAGATCGGGATTGTTTTATACTGAAAAATTGAAATCATCTGATGACTTCACTAAAACGCTGGAGGAATATATCGGCTATGGCGGCGATAAAAGAATTAAACTAAGAGTAAAAGAAAGAGCCCGGTGTACTGCCGGACTCTTTTTTCTGAATTTTTAATGTCTAACTCGTTTCGTTTTTGGAGATCCCTCAGGTTATTCCGGAAAATTCTCTTTTGGCGGAATTACCCTCAGAAATTTGGCTGGATTACCGGCTACAATGGTATTGGCCGGAACGTCTCTGGTTACAACTGAAGCTGCGGCAACGATGGAATTTTCACCTACGGTAACACCCGGCAGGAGGGTTGCTCCGGCACCTATCCAGCAGCCACGTTTCAGCACAACAGGCTTGCAGGTGATGATCCGGCGCTCATAGAGATCGTGGTTGTTGGTGATGAGCTGCACGTTAGCAGCTATCTGTACGTTGTCCTCTATTGTGATATGGCCGGCAGCCATCATCAGACAATTATTCATTACAACTACATTTTCGCCGATGATTACGCTGTTACCGCGGACTACGGTAAGTCCGGGCATGACCCTGGAATTATATCCGATCCGGTTGCAAAATAACTCCCGTACCAGTTGGTTGTATTCGGTTGTTCCGGGCATCGTATGATTTATCTTAAAGCAGAGTTCCGCACTGCGCCGTCCTTCTTCGGGATCTCCCTGGGCCGGATCTCTGAGGTCTATTCTGGTTTCTTCCATGTATTTTTATTTCTTTAATACTAGTCCGGCCTGGAATGCTTCACCCACTTTTTCCCCGATGACGAGATAAGCGTTGTGCACCGGATCGAAAGTGATAGGGCGCAGTTTGGCGGGATCTATTTTCCCTTGACCGTCCAGAATGCTTTCTTCAGCCGAAACGTTGACGATACGGCCCACAAGATGGCAGGTATGGGGATCGTATGAAAGCAGTTCGCATTCGATAGCCATCGGAAGTTCATCGATGACAGGTGCATTGACAAACGCTGAGCGGGTGGCATGAAAACCGGCTTTCACGAATTTGTCCGGTTCTCTGTTGCCAGAAATAATTCCTACGTAATCGCAGGCTGTCATTTGTCCGGCTGTGGCCATACTGACCGTGAATGCTTTTGTTGCGAGCAGGTTTTTTACCGTCTTGTGTCCGGCACTCAGGCACATATTTATCCGGTCGTCATGATCGATACCTCCCCATGCAGCATTCATTGCATCCGGATTTCCCTGTTCATCGTAAGTACCGACGATGAATACAGGTTGGGGGTAGCACCAGGGTTTCGCTCCAAAGTTCTTTCTCATACTATTTCATTATTTGAGGTTATCACTGAAAAATTTTTCCATCTTATCGTAAGGTATCACGCCAGCCTGATTATCATACAGATCCACATGGCTGGCAGCGGGAATGATCAGCAATTCCTTATTCTCCCCTTTCAGTTTCTTGAACGCGTCTTCGCTGAAATAGCGTGAATGCGCCTTTTCGCCGTGGATCATCAGGACAGCACTGCGTATCTCGTCGCTGTAAGAAAGCAAGGGCATGTTGATGAAGGAGAGGGAGGAGGTCTTGTTCCATCCCTCGTTGGAGTTGAGCGAGCGCTTGTGATAACCGCGCGGAGTCTTGTAATAAGCGTGATAATCCACTACAAACTGAGGAGCATCGGCGGGCAGAGGGTCGACTACGCCTCCGGCACGTTCATAGCGGCCGTTTCTGGCCTCAAGTGTACGCTGGGCATTGAGTTGCTGGCGTAGTTCATAACGCTGCCCGGCATCCATCGCATCAAAATATCCGTTGGCATTTACGCGGCTCATGTCGTACATAGTGGAAGTAACGGTTGCTTTGATGCGTGTATCTATAGCGGCTGCATTGAGGGCCATGCCTCCCCATCCGCAAATGCCGATAATACCGATGCGTTCGGGATCTACGTCTTCCCGTGCGGACAGGAAATCCACAGCAGCACAAAAATCCTCGGTATTGATGTCGGGAGAAGCCACATACCGGGGCTTACCGCCGCTCTCACCCGTATAGGAGGGGTCGAAAGCGATAGTGAGGAATCCACGTTCTGCCATTGTTTGTGCATACAATCCGGACGACTGTTCCTTCACAGCTCCGAATGGTCCGCTTACGGCAATGGCGGGCAGCTTGCCCGACACATTTTTAGGCATATACATATCGGCAGCCAGTGTGATGCCGTAGCGATTGCAAAAAGTCACTTTGCTGTGTATGACTTTATCGCTTTGTGGGAATACTTTGTCCCACTCTTTCGTTAGTTTCAGTTCTTCCATTTTTCTTTCACTTCCTTTTCTGTTATCAGCCGCTTCTTTTTCCGTTTGTGCTATGACTATTCCGGTGAGCAGCAATGACAGGGTTATACATAAAATTTTTCTCATGATTATATTTTTATAAAGTTGTCAATAAGGGATGATTCAGATAATCGTAGACCCGGCGTACTTCTTCCGGTTTATTCAGATCGAGCATTGACGGGCAGTGCTTGTCGAGAGAGGCGATACGCTCCATATCGCCGGAATCGAGCGTAAAATCCCAAATAGAGAAATTTTCTTCTATCCGCTCTTTATGAACGGACTTCGGAATGACCACTACGCCGCGCTGCACATTCCAGCGCAGAATCACCTGAGGGACTGTACGTCCGTATTTTCCGGCAATTTCCCGGAGCAGGGCGTCTGCAAACATCCCCTTCAATCCTTCGGCAAAGGGAGCCCAGCCTTCGGGTTGGATATCCAGTCCGGCCATGACTTTTAGCTCGTCTACCCGTTGAAAATGCGGATGAAGTTCGATCTGATTGACCATCGGACGGATTTTAGCATTATAACACAAATCTATCAGCCGTGCGGAATCGAAATTACACACGCCAATGGCCCGGATACGTCCCCCGGCGTAGAGTTCCTCCATCGCCCTCCATGCTCCGTAATAATCGTTCAGCGGCATATGGATGAGGTAGAGATCGAGATAATCGGTCTGTAAACGGTTCAGACTGCGTTCAAAAGCCTGTTTCGTACGCTCATAACCCATCTCTTGAATATAGGCTTTGGTCGTGAGGAATAGTTCCGCCCGCTCCACGCCGCTGCGGCGGATGGCACGTCCCACGGCCTCTTCATTTTTATAGGAACTTGCCGTATCGATCAGACGATAGCCTGTTGCAATGGCGTCAGTCACAACGCGTTCACATTCCGCTTCTGCAACTTGAAAAACTCCGAAGCCCACCATTGGCATCTTTATGCCGCTGTTCAGTATTTTGTATTCCATGCTTTTGAAAATTAAATGATTATTATTTCGTATACCGCATCCATACGGTATCCGTTCCTTCCATCCGCTGTACGCTTTGCAAATGCAACGGAACAGGCGGATGGTTGTTGTCTGTAATGCCGTCGAACACGGCAGGCATACCTTGTCGTCCGTCTACACCCGCAGCAATCTGTAGGCTGACTTCATCCAGCAGTCCTGCTTCCAGAAAGGCTCCGTTGATATGGCCTCCTCCACATACGGCAAGACGTTTTACGCCGAACTCCCGGGCAAGTATATCCATCGCTTTCACAAGGTCGGTGCGCCCGGTTCCGGTTGCAATATACGAAATACCTTTATCCTCAAGCAACTGCAGATAGTCGGCTGCGACTTGTTCGCTCGTGATAACGAGCAAAGGTTTCCCGTCCAGACTGTTTCCGTCATAAAGCAGTGTCCCGCTCGAATCGGTAACAATGGCGTAGCCTTCTGCTTCCCTCGCTTTATAGAAAATTGTCCTGCCTACACATTGTTCATGGGCATCAAAATGTCCGGACCGGGCATAGTGCATCCTGGCCGTCACTTTACCGGATAACTGGGACGGACATTCCAGCAAATCAAGTGCCGCGTAATATTCGTTTCCGCTTATTTTATCCGTCATGTCGCAATCGATACGGCCGTCAACCGATGCCATCATGTGGCAAATAATATATGGTTTCATCATTTTATAATTATTCCTTTGTTTCCGAATAGTGTATGATACAAAAATACCGCATTTTCCCTGCAATCAAGGTATATAAATTACAGGTAGAATAACCCGGATTACGGATTATTCGTTATTTTATAACCTTTTGCTGAACATTTTCCGGTTATATACAAGTCCGGAATGGTATAAAAGATTGATTAATACATTATTTGTATATTGTTCTGAATAAAAGTTATGGGCAAGTTATCCCGATTTGAAACAGCTTGTTTTTGAACGGTGAGGTGATTACGCAGAAAAGAAATAATGCTGCTAATTTGATCTTCCGTATTACTTGCCACGCAGGACAAATAGGACAAGTTTGTTCACTGTCTGCCCGAATAAAAATGCCTGTACATTGTAACGGCTACGGTTATTTCACGTTTATCCGGTATTCTTTCCAGTCGGGACATCGTAATTAATTCGCGGAAAAATGAGCTGTACCTAATGAGGGAATACAGGGCTGTTTATGTCCGGTAATCTTTTCGTTTTCCGGTTAATGATTAAATTTTTTTCAGGACTTCTATCGGCTATCCCTCTAAACGGCACTAAAAAGTCGTTCGGCAGTTTTTCTGTCTCCGGTGACCTGGCCGTCATCAAAGCTTTTCTATTGCTTCTATACGCTTACCCAGACGATAAGCATCGTTCCCGTAGCGGGTATTTTTTACTGAACCGGCTGTCCACACACCCGGAGCTACGACGGTTCCGCAGTCTTCCCAACCCAAATAGCGGACCAGCGTCCGGTAATGTAATAACATCGCTTCCGCCTCTCTTTCGGCAGTATCGGCATAAGCCATCAGTAAAGCTGTCTTTTTAGCCGCTCCCTTGATCCGGTCGTTGATGGCGTAAAAACGGTCAACAACACTTTTAAGCTGGGCTGAAAAGCCGAAATAATACATCGGAGTTACAAAAACGACCATATTCGCATCGATCAAATGCGGACGGATAATTTCGAAGTCATCCTTCAATACACAATTGCCATTCGTATCACAGTGATTACATGCCATACAACCTGCCACTTCATGCTCCGCACAATCAAACCGGAATACTTCATGTCCGTTTTCTTTTGCTCCGGCAATAAATTGTTCTGCCAGATAATTTGTATTCCCGTTACGGCGGGGACTTCCGGTTAATACTACTATTTTCATTGTTTTCGTTTTTAAAGATTTTGCCAATGCAGTGTTTGGAATGGCATCCAAAACTCCTGCACCGGCGATTGGGGTTATACCTGCTACCCGTGTTGCTGCTACGGCTTTTTTAAGGAAAGCACGTCTGTCCATGTCCTTTATTCGACAAGTCCGATCTCTTTCAGCCATTTCATCACATACGGAGCCGCGCTATTCACCGAACTTCCATTCACAGCAAAGCCTTTCAGTGTTTTGGCCTGGGGACAAACTTTTCGGGCCTCCGTTTCACATTTTGCCATTCCACCTCCTCCATGGGTGACGAATACGGCAAGTTTTTTGTCCGTAAGGTTGGCATTGGACAGAAAACTACTGACCGGAGGAGCAATTGTGCTCCACCAGTTGGGAGAGCCTACAATGATGACATCATACTCAGCCAGATTTTCCGGCATTTCTTTCAAAACAGGTTTCACTCCATCGTGGATTTCCCGCTTTGCACGGTCAAGGAGTTGCTGATAATCCGTCGGATAAGCCTCGTTTACGGCAATCTCGAAAAGATCCGCTCCTGTAACTTCTTGAATTTGTTTGGCTACCGTCCGGGTATTGCCACTGTAAGAATAATAAGCTACTAAAATTTTCATGGGTTTACTATTTTCTTGGGCTTTTATCCCTTCGCCAAAAAAGGACAATCCCACAGTTAAAATTAAAATAATTTGTTTCATAACGCTATTTATTAAGTTCTGATTTATTTTTTCTTTTCCGTAGACTATGATTCGGGTAAACTGTACTACTCTTTGTCTGTCACAGCATACCTCATTCTGTCGTATTTTAGCCTGCCTTCGGCCTTATGCCGATATGTGTAAAGCGGCTTTTTAAAGCAGCACTATACCAGTGCCAGTGCACCGTATGAGCGGGAATATTCACCGTATCCGCCGGAATACTTTGCATGGAAACTTCCCGGTCTTTCAGTTTCACATCTTCAATCGACACGGATACAAATTTTTCTTCTAGTCCGGGTTCTTTCATAAGGGCATCCCGGCCGGGCAACATCATTACTGTAATGTGTGGCATAATGATTTCATGAATACTTTTACAAAAATAAAAAGAAGAAAGTAGCTTTTATGTAGACAATTTATCGGAAAATATACCAAAATTACAGATTATTTATGCCCTCCGGGCTTTCTCTCAACCCGCAGCAACTTCTGTAAAGTTATATCTTACAGAAATTATCAGTTAAAACTTCGTTTCAAGTTACAAGAACTTTACTTCAGCCAACAGGGTATCAGAAGTACTGAGATTTTCAACTATCCGTTTCACCGGCAGGTTTTTGCAGATTGTAACTAGCACCCGGGGACGGGGGTAAGTGTGTTATTTTAGAGGTGTAAAATAACACACTTACCCCCGTCCCCAAGTGCTATTTTCTTATTGTTTCATGTTTCAGAAAATTGAATTCTTCTAAGGTGTTTGGTGTTTTCGCGAATATGACGGGTTTGATCCTGTATATGTCCGCCCTTGGTTTCCGCTCCTATTACGGCCTTTTCATTGGTGGAACAACGTGCTCCTAGCATCACTTCATGTCCGAGTTCTATCAATTTGGTGGCAATGGAAGGGGCAACTTCCCCCTTTCCCAATACTCCGTATTTCATTTTTATCATTTATTGTCGGGATTAAACTGTTTGTCGTAATTCAGGAGGAACTTCACAAGTTCTGGATTACGGTGGGACCAACGGAAATCGGCAGGCTTATCAAGCGGCCGGATGCTCTTCATATCTTCCGGTGTAAGGGCAAAGTCGAACACGTCCAGATTTTGCCTCATGCGTTCGATATGGGTACTCTTGGGGATAGCGATAATATTCCGCTGTAGGAGATAGCGAAGGGCTATCTGTTGTACTGTCTTGCCGTATTTTGTGGCCAGGGTAACCAATGTGGGATTCGCTAAAAGGTCTGGATTTCCCTGCGCCAATGGTCCCCAAGCCATGATACGGGTATCATAAGGACTCATTTCGGTTTCGGCTTCCCATTGCTGGCTGAAAACATTGGTAAGCAGTTGGTTCACGGCCGGCTTGATTTCAGCATATTCCGCTATATCCACAAAACGGTCCGGATAGAAATTGCTCAAGCCGATAGCACGTACTTTACCTGCCTTTACGGCCTTTTCCATCGCCCGCCATGTTCCCGGATAATCGCTGAACGGTTGATGAATGAGCAGCAGATCGATGTAGTCGGTACGCAGTTTGCGGAGCGACTCTTCAATGCTGGCAGTTGCCTTTTCTTCACCGGCATTGGATATCCATACTTTGGTCGTGAGGAACAGGTCGTTACGAGGCACGCCGCATTTCAAGATAGCAGCACCTATGCCTTCTTCGTTGTAATAGGCCTGTGCTGTGTCGATCAGCCGGTAACCCGCACGGATAGCATCCAGTACACAATTTTCACATTCTTTGGGCGATATCTGGTAAACGCCGTAACCTAAAACCGGTATTTCAATACCGTTATTCAATTTTATAGTCTGCATAAATATTTGTTTTAAGAGTTAATATTCTGTTTGAGCTATGCCGGTATTCTGTATCTCGAAAACTTCCTTATTCTGGAAGTCAGTAATCATTATCACCGCATTGGAACGTTCGAAGAATCCGTCTGTACAGTCTGCTTTAATAGTTTCAATAATCGATTCCTTATTGTCAAGCGTTTCGGACATTATATGTCAGAAATCTTTTCCTTGAGGTTAATAATAAATACATGTCTTAGCATATTCGTTTATTTTTGTAATTCGGAATCCTCAGGAAAGGTGAGGGTTAATCATGTATTTTATGTAGTCCGATATACTTTGTCGTTGTCAGATCCGTATCATCGTAGATAGGACTTCTACCCGTTTCCAGTGTGGCAATTGCGGCCATTTCCTCCTCAGAGAGTGTAAAACCGAGAATGTCGAAGTTTTCTACCATCCTTTCCTTGTGAATAGATTTCGGGATGACTACGATATTGCGCTGGTTGAGCCAGCGGAGGATAACAGCACCGACGCCCTTCCCGTGTCTTGCGGCAATCTCTTTCAGTACCGGATGGTTGAAGATGCTGTCCTGCCCTTCAGCGAACGGTGCCCATGCCTCGTGCTGAATGCCTTCCTGCTGTAAAAACGCATGGGCTGACTGTTGCTGAACAAAAGGATGGGTCTCCAACTGATTCACGGCAGGTTTGATTTCGTTATGCAGGAACAAATCCTGCAAGCGCTCATTGGAAAAACTTGTCACTCCGATAGCACGAATGCGTCCTTCCTTGTAGAGCCGTTCCATCGCCCGCCACGCAGCATAATAATTTCCGTAGGGTTTGTGCATCAGGTAAAGGTCAAGGTAGTCCAGCCCGAGTTTTTTCATCGAAAGATCGAAAGCCCGGAGGGCATCGTCATATTCATAATCCTGTACCCACAATTTGGTGGTCACGAAAAATTCTTCACGCCGGATTCCGCTTTGGCGGATAGCATTGCCGACCTGTTCTTCGTTGAAGTAAGAGGAGGCCGTGTCGAACATCCGGTAGCCCACTTCGATAGCGTCGTTTACCACACGTATGGTCTCATTTTCAGAAATTTGATATACACCCAATCCGATGGCCGGCATCATTACTCCATTGTTTAGTCGTACGTCTTTCATATCGTTTAATGTTTTAATTTCTGATACAAACTTACCGCATGATTGTCGTTTTTTCGTTATCCTATCCGGTGTAAAATTTTCACTTTTCGTGGTTTTTGTTTATTTTCGCGTTAAATGGACGACAGAAATGGGACAGATAGCATTTGACGGAATTGTCTTTACGGATACCTTGCGGGAATATAGCGCAGTGCAATATGCAGGGCGGGTGATTCATATTCTTTGCAGGCGAGGAAATATAAGCTTCACACTTCAGGATACCCGTTATAATATTGCGGTGGGAGACTATGTTATTTTGCCCAATGCGGCACTTGTTTCGGAATTTTCAGAGTCTGACGATTTTCAAGGCATTCTGATGAGCCTCTCGGAAACGTTCGTAACCTCGATTGCCATTCGCAGTAATTATGGCATTATCGGACATCTTTCGCTTTTGCAGAATCCGGTTATGAAGCTATCCGATAGCGACTTCCGGGTGTGTGCAGAAGCCCTGTACTATCTCCGTACACGGCTGGAAGACAAAAAACATCTTTTCCGGGAAGAACTGCTGGGCAGTCTGCTAACGGCGCATATCCTCGATCTATACGACATTCATGCGCGTAGCCGGAAAATCTTGCAGGTATCGGAACGTACAGCTTCCTTATTACGGAAATTTATCGAACTGTTGTATCAGGGAGAATATATCCGGAACCGTGACCTTGATTTTTATGCTTCCCGGCTTTGTATCACTTCTCATTATCTGTCGGAAATATGTAAGAAAGTAAGCGGTGAGCCTGCTACTTATTGGATAGACCGCTTTACCATTTATGAAATTACCCGCTTGCTCCGTCAGAAAGAGCTTTCGCTGACGGAAATTGCCGAACGGTTGAATTTCTCATCGGCTTCCTATTTCAGCCGTTATGTGCAAAAGAGGATAAAGGTAACGCCTTCAGAATACCGGAATAATATGTGACATTTTTAAAAAAATCTGCTTCCAGTTTGCCGCAAAGCTTGTACCGGGCGTATTCGTAACGCTATGAACACCATGCTTGCCATCAGGAACAACAACGAACCGGTTACGGAATAGGTGGTGCCGAATAAAGTGATGAACATTCCGCAGAAGGCAGCACCCAGCGTCGTTCCTAAATTGGCTGAGAGCAGATACAACCCGTTGGCAAAATCGGGAGCTTCGGGAGCGGCGTAAGTGATCATATACTGCATAGTGTTCTGACCGTATCCCGCCAATATACCTAACATCAGAATAATCACCGACGCTGCCGTCAAATGCGTGCCCAACAAAGCCAGGCTGACGTATAGGGTCAGCAATGCCAGGGGAACGGCTATCATGCTGCGCACCGGATTGACTGACAGCTGCCTGCCTGCTATTACATTCCCCGCAATATTCGCCAGACCGTAAACCAGTAACAGCGTGCTGATCACCCCATACGAAACTTTCGTGACATTCTTGAGATAGTCGGACATGTAACTGAAAAAACCGAATAATGCCCCGTTAATCAGCGTAACGGCAAGAATGGAATACCACACCACACTTTTCTTCAGTATACCGAGCTGCTTGTCGTAGGACAGTTCTCTCCGTACAGGCATAGAAGGTACAAAAAGCAGTGTAGCCACAAACACGAGAGCATTGACAACAGTGAAAAACAACATCCCCATCCGGAACGATATTTCGCTGGCAATAAAACTGGTTACCGGTACCCCCAGTACCATACCGGCTGATACGCCAATGAATACCCGCGCCACAGCTTTCGGCGCATTCTCCTTACAGACCGACGACGCTGCCACCGTAAAGGCCATTGACACATACACCGGGTGCAGAAATGCAGGAAGTGCACGGGCCAGTAACAGTACTGTAAAATTAGAGGTCAGTACTGAAATTACATTGCTTAGTGTAAATATCCCCAACGCCAGTAGCATCACCGTTTTTCGGTTTACTCCCGAGAACAGTAGCGGCATGACAGGGGCAGACAAAGCCACTACCAGCGCAAAAATACTTACCGTCCAGCCCGCATCCGGGACTGTGACGTGAAAAGTTCCGGCAATTAACGGCAAAATGCCGATCACGCCCATTTCCGTATTGATAATTCCGAATACTCCTGCTGTGAGGATAAATATGAGCAAGCTGCTCCGGGATAGTTTCCGTTTACTGACTTCTTTCATCATTTGTAACATTCTTTTGATATTCTGCTGCAAAAATGAGAAAAACCGGGAAAAAGGCCTGTAGACAGATTACAGGCATCATGACCCGGATTACAGAACTTTATAACGTACAGAAACACGGGAGAAAGAAAATTGTAGACAAATTACAGATTTGATAACCCCGATTACAGATAGGACTTTCTTCCCGGAAAACAGATGGAATTTAATTTATATCTTTGCTGTCGTTCAAATATTTACAATTATGAATAATATAGTCAAATTAGAAAATATAGACCAATACAACAGCTTATACGGACTTGAAACCCTGCATCCGCTGGTAAGTGTCGTAGATCTTACAAAAGCCACCAAAATAGTAAATCACATTCAGATGAACTATGGGATTTACGCACTTTATCTCAAACAGACTAAAAGTTGCAACATCACTTACGGACGTCGTTCATACGATTATCAGGAAGGAACCATAGTGTGTTTTGCACCGGGACAGACGGCCGGAGTAGATACTTTTGAAGATGAGGTAAATCCGCCCGTTTATGGTGTTATTTTCCACCCCGACCTCATACGGGGAACATCTTTGGGAAAGAACATAAAAAACTATACTTTTTTTTCTTATGCCGTCAGCGAAGCTTTGCATCTGTCTGAACAAGAAAAAGAAATCGTCATGGACTGTCTTGCTAAAATCAGTATCGAACTTGAACATCCCATTGATAAGCACAGTAAAGCATTGATCGCTATGAATATTGAACTGTTGCTTAACTATTGCATGCGCTTCTATGAACGTCAGTTCATCACCCGCAGGGATGCCAATCAGGACACTCTTTCCCGGTTCGAACAATTGCTTGATGAATACTTCCACAGCCGGCAACCGGAACACGACGGTCTGCCTACAGTGAAGTATTTCGCCGATAAAATATGTCTTTCACCCAATTACTTCGGCGATATGATAAAAAAAGAAACCGGTATTACCCCTCAGGAGCGGATTCAGGAAAAAATCATCGAACTGGCAAAAGAACAAATTGCCGAAACAGACCAAACCGTCAGCCAGATTGCTTACGCTCTCGGTTTCCAGTATCCGCAGCATTTTTGCCGCCTGTTCAAAAAAAGAGTAGGCTGTACCCCAAATGTATACCGGGCTCAAAATACTGTACTCTACTAAAACAATAAATCCGGTATAACAAAATCACAGCTTCTTTTCCAGCAGGAGAAGAATTGCTTGTCCCTGTATCTGTTTTAAACAAATTAGTATGGAAGAAAATAAAATAAATATAGAAACTGTACATCAGTGCAACTGCTGTCTGGGAAATAAAACACTTCATCCGCTGGTAAGTGTTATTGATCTGGAAGAAACTTCGTTGATGCAACGTGCCGTTACGTTTAATTTTTATACGGTATTACTCCGCGAAGGAAAATTCAATGAGTTCTTTTTCGGACGCCAACATTATGACTATTCCGATGCTTCTTTGCTTTTCTTTTCACCCGGACGTACCATTCAAGCGGAACAGCAACATCTACTTTCACATAAAGGCTGTTTACTGGCATTCCATCCCGCTCTGCTTTACCATACTTCTCTCGGCACGAGTATCGGCAACTATACTTTTTTTGCTTACAATCCTGACGAAGCCCTCCATCTTTCTCAGCGTGAGAAGGCGAAAGCTATGGAATGCCTGCGGAACATCTGTCAGGAACTGCAGCATTCCATCGACAGTCACAGTAAAACACTCCTTACTCGCCATATCGAGCTGTTTCTCGATTACTGTGCCCGCTTCTACGAACGACAGTTCATTACCCGCAACGAGGCAAACAGAGAAATCATCTGCCAAACGGACAAGCTGTTCGGCGAATATATCCGTTCGGGTAATCTTTGTAACAATGTTTTGCCTTCCGTAGACTATGTTGCAGGCCTTGTGGGGCTATCGTCCCGTTATTTTACCGACCTCCTGAAATTCGAAACAGGCAAAACCTTTAGCGAATACTTCCAACTCAAACGCTTTGAAATGTCCAAAAAAATGTTGCTCAGTCAGCAAGATACTGTCAGTCAGATAGCAGAATTGCTCGGATACCCCAGCGTTCAATACTTTTCCGCATTATTCAGGAAAATTACAGGCGTAACCCCCAAACAATACCGTTTTATCCAAAACTGAATCCCATTTAGCTTTCGGACTGTATGTAACGGTACAGTGCTGTTTTATACATTTCCCGTTTGTCCTGCCGTTTTTTACTTTGTAACCTTTATTATTTGCCTCAAATAAAAAGATACATTAGTATAATTTGAAGTCTTATAAACGAAATAAAAACTATTGTCAGGCAAATAACCGAAATGAACTTTTGCAATTAACAAAGAATCTCCATTTATATAACAGCTATTAAAAGACTGAAAAATTAAATATTTCTGAATATTTTTGTCCTCTCCTTATTCTGTTTCTATGCGAAGTATTTGGTCGGTTTATAGTCAAATACATATTTCCCGGCTATATTTAATACAAAAATCTTTAAACTTGCTTCCCTTCTGTTTTTTAATTTTTTATGAAGAGGGTAAAAGAAACTTATTTTAAAGTTAAGTTTAAAAAAATAATTTAAAGATTCTGTGATATAAATTAAGTTTCCTATTTTTGGGAAGCATTGAATTTTAAAAGAGTTGTTATGAAGATCAGACTATTATTGGGGGTGCTTTTGATACCTGTGATAGGGTGGGCGCAGGAATTACAGAAAGTTTGCGGCGAATACAAATATTATATGCCGGAGAATGTGTCTTTAAGTGAAGCCAAAAGGAAAGTTTTGGAAGAAGCGAAGATAGCAGCTTTGGCTGAAGCTTTTGGAGTGAGGGTAGCTCAAACAGATATCCTGATAACAAGAGATGAAAACGGAAAAGTGGAAGGGAATTTGATGTCTTTGGGGGAGAATGAAGTAAAAGGGGAATGGATACAAGATATTGGGGAGCCTCTTTATCATATTTATTATGATACGGAAAAACAGGCTCAGGTAGTCGAAGTTTCAATATGCGGCATGGCCCGTGAAATTATAAGCGCAGGGGTGGTCTATTCTGCTAAAGTGCTCCGGAACGGTACGGAGTTGAAATTTGAGAGTGACAGGTTTAGAGACGGAGATAGTTTTTATTTATTCTTTCAATCGCCGGTAAAAGGTTATCTGGCCGTTTATCTGATAGATGATGTACAGCATGTCTTTTGTCTTTTGCCTTATATGCGCGATATGGAGGGGCATGTGAAGATTAAAGGGAATAAAGAATATGTGTTTTTTTCTAAATTACATGCTGACGGGCGGGCTGCTTCCGTGGTGGATGAATATATTTTTACCTGTGCGAAAGAAATGGAACATAACCAGCTATATGTTATATTTTCCCCTCATGAATTTTATAAGGCAAACGACAAACAGTCCGGTTTACCGGCTTTACCCCGGGAACTATCCTATGGGGATTTCCAGAAGTGGTTGGTAAAAAATCGGAATATCGATCCGGATATGAAAGTAGAGATCCTGAATGTCACGATAGAGAAATAACATATTTTATTGTCAATCCCTATACCTTTGTTTCTTCGGCGGACGTTTAAAAGAATAATGATCAGTTTTTCATAGAGCAGTGAAATTCGGAGAGAGCGGATGACGGTTTAAAAATCATATGTGAAATTGTAAATTTGAAAGGGATATGAAATATATAGGAGCCCATGCTCATATAGCCGGAGGGATAGAAAATGCCCCGGAAGAGGCTTATGGTTTGGGAGCAGGTGCTTTTGCACTGTTTACTAAAAGCGAGAGGCAATGGCGGGCAGCTCCGCTTAAACCGGAAAATATAGCGTCATTTGAGCAGCGCTGCCGGAAATATAATTTTTCGCCTGACCATATATTGCCTCATGATAGTTTTTTGATCAATTTGGGGCATCCGGAATCCGGGGGATTGGAAAAATCCAGAAAAGCTTTTTTGGATGAAATGAAAAGATGCGAACAATTAGGTTTGGTTTTGTTGAATTTTCATCCGGGGAGCAGCCTGAAAAAGATCAGTGACGAAGAATGCTTGGAACGGATAGCGGAATCCATTAATCTGGCATTGGAACAGACAAAAGGGGTTTGTGCGGTATTGGAAAATACAGCCGGGCAAGGTTCAAATTTAGGATACAGCTTTGAACAGTTGGCTTATATCATAGAAAGGGTTGAGGATAAAAAGAGAATAGGGGTCTGTATAGATACCTGTCATGCCTTTGCAGCGGGTTACGATATTCGGACGGTTGCGGGTTTTGCGGAGACTTTTGAACATTTTGAGGAAGTGATCGGCTTCCCTTATCTGAAAGGGATGCATCTGAATGATTCCAAAAAAGGACTGGGTTCCCGGGTCGATCGCCATGAGAGCATAGGAAAGGGAGAATTAGGGATGGAAACTTTTCGTATGATTATGCAGGATGAAAGATTTGACGATATTCCTTTGATATTGGAAACCCCTGACGAAACGTTATGGGAGGATGAAATAAAGATGTTATACCGTATGGCAAAGAAGGGATAAAGGAAAGAATGGTGTATAAATTTATGGCAGAATGAAAATAGGATTGTTATCGGATACCCATGGGTGGTTAGATCCGAAGTTATTGGATTTTTTTAAAAACTGCAATGAAGTGTGGCATTGCGGAGACATTGGCAGCATCGAAGTTGCCGATGAACTGGTAAAACATTTTACTTTCAGGGCGGTATACGGGAATATTGACGGCGGTTTAATCCGGCAAATTTATCCGGAAATCCAGGTATTTGACCGTGAGGGAGTCAAAGTGATTATGACCCATATCGGGGGGTATCCCGGACGGTATGATATCCGTATAAAAGCATTATTAGAGAAAGAAAGACCGAAATTATTCGTTTGCGGACATTCTCATATACTGAAAGTCATGTATGATAAGAAATTGGATTGCCTGCATATCAATCCCGGTGCTGCCGGGCGGTATGGTTTTCATAAAGTGAGGACAGCGGTTCGTTTTGTACTGGAAAAAGGTACTATTCAGGATCTTGAAGTTATTGAATATGAAAAAGATAAATAAAAATCGGGATATATAAATTTAAAGAGATGAAAAAAATAATTATTTGGGGAATTCTGTTTTTCGGAGTTTGCTTTACAGTTGCAGCTCAGTGGGATGAAGGACAAGTGAGGCGACAGAGCGTGAAGTATCAGCGTTTAATGGCTTTGATTGATGCATTTTATGTAGATTCCGTAAATTTGGAAAAATTGACTGAGGATGCGGTGATAAAGGTTTTATCTGATCTGGATCCTCATTCCGTATATATTTCCAGGGAAGAAGTGGAAGAAATGAATGAACCTTTAGAAGGAAGTTTTTTCGGGATCGGTATACAATTTACGATTTATCAGGATACTTTGATGGTGGTGTCCGTTGTACCGGGGGGACCTTCTGAAAAGGTAGGCCTATTGCCTGGTGACCGGATTATTGAGGTGAACGGGGAAAATATTACGGGTGTGAAACTGACAAATACAGATGTCCGCAAACGCCTGAAAGGAGAGAAAGGAACATTGGTACGGATAAAAGTTTTGCGGGATAATGAACCTTTGGAGTTTGATGTCATCCGGGATAAAATACCCTTGCATAGTATTGATGCGTCTTATATGCTGGATAAAACGACAGGATATATAAAAATATCCAGATTTGCGGCCAATACTGTTGAAGAATTCGAAGAGGCTGTAAAAAAACTGCAGGCGGAGGGAATGAAAGACCTGATATTGGATTTACAGGCGAATGCAGGCGGTTATATGGGAGCTGCAATCGGCATCAGCGATCATATGCTGGGGGACAAGAAAATGATTGTCTATACAGAAGGGCTGACGTCTCCCCGTCGGGAGGAATATGCTACTAACAGTGGTTTATGGAAGGATGGAAGGGTGGTACTGTTAATTGACGGGAATTCTGCTTCTGCTAGCGAAATTGTTGCCGGGGCAATACAGGATTGGGACAGGGGATTGATCGTCGGCCGGCGTTCTTTCGGAAAAGGACTGGTGCAAAGGCAATACCCTCTTACAGATGGTTCCTTGGTCCGCCTGACAATTGCCCATTATTATACTCCTTCCGGACGTTGTATTCAGAAACCTTATCAAGATGAAGATTACCGGGAAGAATTGTATAATCGCTATGAAAGCGGAGAATTGTTAAATGCCGATAGTATAGTGGTAAACGATTCTCTGAAATATTATACTAAATTGAAAAAAAGGCCGGTATACGGAGGAGGAGGAATTATTCCGGATGTTTATGTGCCGATCGATACTTCTATTAATTATTTGTATTTCAATCGACTGAATGCTAAGAATGTCATTGGGGAATATGTAGTCGGCTATGTCGATCAAAACCGGGAAAAGCTGAATAAAGAATATCCGACATTTGAAAAGTTTTTGAAGAATTTCCGGGTAACAGATGCTATGGTAGATGAAATTGTGGCAAAAGGGGAAAAAGCAGGTATTCCGAAAGACGAAAAACTTTTACCTCCCGTCATACCTTCTATCAAAATGATGGTAAGGGCTTTAATGGTTCGTGATATGTGGGATATGAACGAAATGTACCGGGTCTTTAATGAAGACAATAAGATTTTGCAGTCGGCATTGAAAGCTTTAAAAGACGGGACTTACGAGAAAAAACTGAAATAGAAAGTATTTATACGGCCAGAAAACGGGCTTAAATAATAAGCGCAGACCTTCTTTCGTAGAAAAGTATAGAATTTTGTGTATCGTTTGCCAGGTTTCGGAGTGGTAAACTTTAATAGATTAATTTTATTCTTTTCTTGCCGAAAGAAGGTTCTTGTATAAAAAGATGGGAGTTTAAAGTAAGTCCTTCAGGTGATTTTATATAGACGGGGTATCGCAAGATTCAGATCAATTCTGCCGGTGAATAAAGAGGAACGGAAATTTGTCTTTAAAAACAGGGAAGGCGTGTTGTTCCGGTTGGGGAACCTTATTAACAGAATTAATTAATACAGGAAAATGTCTTAAAATGTAAAATATTGAATATATTTGTATATATTGAAAAGCGGTTCTGTGTGAAAAAAGAACCTGTTAAAATTAATTTGAATAAATATTTCGTAAGATTGAATCTAATTGTATATGAGAGGGTTATTTGTAAACAGTATTCTTGTGTTATGTATGACAGGTATAATAGGGTGCAGGGGAATGAGAGAAAAAACAGCTTTTCAACAAAATGAGCCGATAGATTTTTCAAAAGTAAGGATAACGGATTCTTTTTGGCAGCCTCGTTTAAAAACGCATGCGGAAGTGACCTTGTCGTCTTGTATCAACCAATGCGAAAAAGAAACAAACCGGATTAAAAATTTTGCGATTGCGGCAGGTTTGGAAAATGGTGATTTTAAGGGATTTGTCTATGATGATTCTGATCTGTACAAGATGGTTGAAGGGGCTTCTTATTCGTTGATGAATAATCCGAATCCGGAATTGGAGAAAAAATTGGATGAAATTATAGGTAAGATTGCCGGGGCACAGCTGGAGGATGGTTATCTGATGACTTATTTTATATTGGGAAATCTGGAGGACCGCTGGACCAATATGGATAAGCATGAGATGTATTGCTGCGGACATTTGATAGAGGCAGCGATTGCTTATTATAAAGCTACGGGAAAACGTTCCTTGCTGGATGTTGCCTGTAAGTATGCAGACCATATCGGCCGTACTTTCGGAGAAGGAAAACGGACATGGGTACCGGGACATCAGGAAATAGAGTTGGCTCTGGTGAAATTATACCGGGTAACGGATGAAAAACGTTATCTGCAATTGGCGCAGTGGCTGTTGGACCAAAGGGGGTATAACAAAGGAGATTGGAAAGCGAAGGATTATTATCAGGACCTGATCCCTGTGCGCGAATTGTCGAAGATCAGCGGACATGCCGTCAGGGCTATGTATATGTTCACGGGAATGGCAGATGTTGCTTCCATTACCCGGGATAGTGGCTATACAGCTGCTTTGGACCGGCTTTGGGAAGATGTGGTAAAAAAGAAAATGTACCTTACCGGTGGAATTGGGTCTTCCCGTCATAATGAGGGTTTTTCGGAAGATTATGACTTGCCGAATGAAGAGGCATACTGCGAGACCTGTGCTTCTGTCGGAATGGTCTTCTGGAATCAGCGGATGAATATGTTAAAGGGAGAAGGGAAGTATGCTGATGTGCTCGAAAGGTCTATGTATAATGGAGCTTTGGCAGGAATTTCCTTATCCGGGGATCGGTTTTTTTATGTCAATCCTTTGGCTTCTTCCGGTAAGCATCACCGGAAACCCTGGTACGGTACAGCCTGTTGCCCCAGTCAGCTATCCCGCTTCCTGCCTTCTGTCGGAAATTATATATATGCCGTCTCAGAAGATGCTTTGTGGGTAAATCTCTATATCGGTAATGAAGCCCGCTTTGACTGTGCCGGAACGGTTTTGCAATTGGTTCAGGAAACGCTTTATCCCTGGGAAGGGGGAGTGAAACTGACTCTGAAACCTGCCGAAATAACGGATTTTAATGTAAAACTGCGTTTGCCCGGATGGTGTGTGGGTTATACTTTAAAAGTAAACGGAGAGATTATACAGCCGTTGGCGGACAAAGGATATCTGTCTATTAGGCGGAAATGGAAAAAGGGTGATGTGGTGGAGTTTAACATGGACATGCCGGTTCAGGTGGTGGCCGCAGATCCGCGGGTGATGGTTGACAGAGGGAAAAGAGCTTTGCAGCGTGGACCTCTCGTCTACTGTATGGAAGAAACGGATAATTCTCGTTTTGACGATCAGGTACTGACGTCTGAAACGGAGTACAGGGCGGATTATCGGGCAGATTTTTTGAACGGAGTTGTCGCCATCACGGCAAGGCAGAAAACAGATTCGATATTGTTTATTCCGTATTATGCCTGGGATAACCGGGAAGCCGGAAAAATGAAAGTGTGGGTGGATTATTGGGAGTAGAAAGGTAGCCGGAAAGTAATTTTTAAGAGATAAAATAGAAAAAGAATTTATGGAATTTAAGAGAACAGTCCGGAAAGGTGTATGGGGAACACTGGCAGTTATTTGGATGTCGCTTCCGCTAAAGGCGGAAAAGCATACAGGAAATTACCGGAATAATCGTCCGCCTTTACTGCAGAAGGAATATATGGAGTTGCCTCTGGGCAGTATAAAAGCCCGGGGATGGTTGCAGGAAATGCTCGAACGGCAAAGGGAAGGAGCCACTTCCCGAATGGATGTATTATATCCTGAAGTAATGGGTAAACGCAACGGCTGGCTGGGAGGCGATGGAGACCAATGGGAGAGGGGGCCTTACTGGATTGACGGATTATTGCCATTGGCTTATTTATTGGAAGACGATGAATTAAAAGCAAAAGTACAGCCCTGGATTGAATGGGCATTAGCAAGTCAGCAGGAGAATGGTTTTTTCGGACCTGCCCGGAATTATGAACCTGAACCGGGATTACAACGGACTAATGCTGAAGACTGGTGGCCGCGTATGGTCGTTTTAAAAATTATGCAGCAATATTATGCTGCTACGGAAGATCAGCGGGTAATCGATTTTATGAGGCGGTATTTCCGTTATCAGTTAAATACGTTACCGGTAATTCCCCTGGGAAATTGGACTTTCTGGGCGGAATACCGGGCATGCGATAATTTGCAGGCTGTTTATTGGCTGTACAATATTACCGGAGACACATTTTTATTGGAGCTGGGAAAACTTTTGCATCAGCAAGGCTACAATTATCTCGATATGTTTCTGTATCGGGATGACCTGACCCGCATCAATACCATACATTGTGTGAATCTGGCACAGGGAATAAAAGAACCGGTGGTTTATTACCAGCAGGAACCGGACGAAAGGTATCTACAGGCTGTAAAAAAAGCTTTTAAAGATATCCGGCAGTTTCAGGGACAACCTCAGGGAATGTACGGAGGTGACGAAGCCTTGCATGGAAATAATCCTACTCAGGGGTCGGAATTATGCTCTGCCGTGGAACTGATGTTTTCACTGGAAAAGATGCTGGAGATTACGGCCGATATTCAGTTTGCCGACCATCTGGAAAGGATTGCTTTTAATGCTTTACCGACTCAGGTGACGGATGATTTTATGGCCCGTCAGTATTTCCAGCAGCCGAATCAGGTAATGATTACCCGTCATAAACGTAATTTTGATATCGATCACGGGGAGACAGATCTCGTTTACGGTTTGTTGACGGGTTACCCCTGCTGTTCGTCCAATATGCATCAGGGATGGCCTAAATTTACTCAGAATTTATGGTATGCTACTGCCGATAACGGAATAGCTGCATTGGTGTATTCTCCTTCCGTTGTGGAAGCAAAAGTGGCGGACGGACAAACGGTAGAAATTACAGAAGAGACTTTTTATCCGATGGGCGACCGGATAAATTTTACATTCCATTTGCCTGAAAATCAGAAAAAAGGTTTGACTTTTCCTGTTCATTTGCGTATTCCGGCTTGGTGCCCTGAAGCCCGGATTGAAATAAACGGGAAATTGCTGAAGACAGCTGCCGGGAACCGGATTGAGATAGTCACCCGTCAGTGGAGGGAAGAAGACCGTCTTACTCTGGTTTTGCCGATGCATGTAAAGACCGGTACCTGGTATGAGAATTCTGTTGCAGTGGAAAGAGGACCTTTGGTATATGCCCTGAAGATAGGCGAAAGATGGGAAAAGAAAGAGATAGGCGAACATCAGGATAAATTCGGTGAATTTTATTATGAAGTATATCCTACAACGGATTGGAATTACGGTTTGGTGGATTTCAACCCTGCAG
>ERZ1673753.894-NODE-894-length-32024-cov-5.076074_pt1 | contig 32024 bp, 22 predicted proteins | sample MGYA00580201_ERZ1673753 | MGnify/ENA primary metagenome ERZ1673753 (study PRJEB41218, sample SAMN15661747) | gut metagenome | host: Homo sapiens | place: Canada: London | collected 2015-08-20/2019-03-30 | study: EMG produced TPA metagenomics assembly of... | reverse complement strand
GGTTTGCACTCCGAGCACATCATCCAGGTGCCGCCCCGCTCCTCCGCTGCGGTGGAGGGATTCAGCCAACTCCACGGTCGCATCGAGGAACAGGCCTCGCAGCTGCGAAACGAATCGACGTCCAAAGAACAGTCCAAAAAACAATCCCAAGAACCCTAACCCCCACCCCGCACCCGACCAGCAAGTTTCCCGCCAGCACCATAGAATCAGTACCTATGAGCCACGATCTGAACTCCACCACCGTCGGCGGCCATGTCCGCGCCGCCGCCGGCACCAGCCCCGAGCACGCTTCCACCCGCAAGTTCTGGACGGGACTGTCCCGCAACATCCAGGAGCGCATCGCCGACGATTGGGAGCGCACCCGCCAGACCTACAGCGCCACCCGCCAGCAGCACTACTTCTCCGCGGAGTTCCTCATGGGCCGCGCGCTGCTGAACAACCTCACCAACCTCGGCCTGGTAGAAGAAGCCCAGACCGCTGCCCGCGAACTCGGCCACGAACTCACCGACGTCCTGGAAGTGGAAAACGATGCCGCGCTGGGCAACGGTGGCCTGGGCCGTCTGGCCGCCTGCTTCCTGGATTCCGCCGTCACCCAGGATTACCCCGTCACCGGCTACGGCATCCTCTACCGATACGGCCTGTTCCGCCAGTCCTTCGACAACGGCTTCCAGGTCGAGCGCCCCGACCCGTGGCGCGAGGAAGAATACCCCTTCACCATCCGCCGCGCCTCCGACCAGCTGATCGTGCACTTCGACGACATGAAGGTCCGCGCGATCCCCTACGACATGCCCATCACCGGCTACGGCACCCACAACGTCGGCACCCTGCGCCTGTGGAAGGCCGAGCCGTGGGAGGAGTTCGACTACGACGCTTTCAACTCCCAGCGCTTCACCGATGCCATCATCGAGCGCGAGCGTGTCAGCGACATCTGCCGCGTGCTCTACCCGAACGACACAACCTACGAGGGCAAGAAGCTGCGCGTCCGCCAGCAGTACTTCTTCACCTCCGCCTCCCTGCAGGCGATGATCCGCAGCCACCTGTCCCACCATGGGCACCTGAATAACTTCGCGGAATACCACTCCGTGCAGCTGAACGATACCCACCCGGTGCTGGCCATCCCGGAGCTCATGCGCCTGCTACTGGACGAACACGGCATGGGCTGGGAGGAAGCCTGGGAGATCGTCTCCAACACCTTCGCCTACACCAACCACACTGTCCTCACCGAAGCCCTGGAGCAGTGGGACCAGCAGATCTTCCAGCAGCTGTTCTGGCGTGTCTGGGAGATCATCGCCGAGATCGACCGTCGCTTCCGCATCGAACGCTCGGCGGAGGGCATTGATGGCGTCACCATCCAAAGAATGGCCCCGATCCAACACGGAGTGGTGCACATGGCTTGGATCGCCTGCTACGCCGCTTACTCCATCAACGGTGTGGCCGCACTGCACACGGAGATCATCAAGCGCGAAACCCTCGCCGATTGGCACGCACTGTGGCCAGAGAAGTTCAACAACAAAACCAACGGTGTTACGCCGCGCCGCTGGCTGCGGATGATTAACCCTCGCCTGTCTGCGCTGCTTACTCGTCTTTCGGGTGGTGACGCCTGGGTCACCGACCTCGACAGCCTCAAGGAACTGCGCAGCTACGCGTCCGACGAGAGCGTCATGCAGGAGCTCCGTGAAATCAAGGCCGCCAACAAGCACGATTTCGCCGAGTGGATCGCCGAGCGCCAAGGTGTGGTCATCGACCCGGAGTCCATCTTCGACGTGCAGATCAAGCGCCTGCACGAGTACAAGCGCCAGCTGCTGAACGCCCTGTACGTGCTGGACCTGTACTTCCGTATCAAGGAGGATCACCAGCGCGACCTGCCGCCGCGCACCGTCATCTTCGGCGCGAAGGCCGCGCCGGGCTACACGCGGGCGAAGGCCATCATCAAGCTGATCAACACGATCGCGGACCTGGTGAACAACGATCCGGTGGTTTCCCCGCTGCTGAAGGTCGTGTTCGTGGAGAACTACAACGTCTCCCCCGCCGAGCACATCCTGCCGGCCTCCGATGTTTCGGAGCAGATCTCTACCGCGGGCAAGGAGGCATCGGGCACCTCCAACATGAAGTTCATGATGAACGGCGCGCTGACGCTGGGCACCATGGACGGCGCGAACGTGGAGATCGTGGATTCCGTTGGCGAAGAGAACGCCTACATCTTCGGCGCCCGCGAGGAGGAGCTGCCGGAGCTGCGCGCGGACTACAAGCCCTACGAGCTGTACGAATCCGTGCCCGGCCTGAAGCGCGCCCTGGACGCGCTGGATAACGGCACCCTGCACGACGAGTTCACCGGCTGGTTCTACGACCTAAAGCAATCGCTGATCCACGGCTACGGCGAAGGTGCCTCCGACACCTACTACGTGCTGGGCGACTTCGCGGACTACCGCGAGGTGCGCGACCGCATGGCCGCCGACTACGCCGCCGACCCGCAGGGCTGGGCGCAAAAGGCGTGGGTGAACATCTGCGAGTCCGGGCGCTTCTCCTCCGACCGCACGATTCGCGACTACGCCACGGAGGTCTGGAAGCTGGAGCCCGCGCCGATTGACGAGTAATTCCCGCCCTGCACCGGCGCAGGTCGGGGCGTCAATAAAGGGTGTAAAAGAGGGGCGTTAAGAAACCGTAAAGAGTCATTAGCACCGGGCACCACCGGTGTTGTTATATCTACATGCTTTATGACTTTTTAATGGTTGCAGTAACCTGCGCGCTGTTCGGCGCAATGGGTGCCGCCTTGAAGGCGGTGGACAAGCTATGAGCTGGGAACTGATCGTCGGTGGGATCCTCGGGATCCTGGCCATCATCTACCTTTTGGTTGCCCTGTTGAACCCGGAGAAGTTCTCATGAGCGGGGCCATCACAGGGTGGATCCCTGTCATCATGGTCATCATTGCCCTGGCGGCCTGCTACGTGCCGCTGGGCAACTACATGGCCGCCACGTTCACATCCAAGAAGCACAATGCCTTCGAACGTGGCTTCTACCGGCTGATTGGTGTGAATCCTGACGGCCAGCAAAAGTGGACTCGCTACTGCGCGAGCCTGCTAGCCTTTTCCGCCATCAGTGTCGTGTTCGTTTACCTGCTGCAGCGCGTGCAGCAGGCGCTGCCCCTGAACCACGGCAAGGAGCCCGTGCACTGGGACCAGGCGTGGAACACCGCCGTATCCTTCACGACTAACACCAACTGGCAGTCCTACTCCGGTGAGACGGCCATGACCATCCTTACCCAGATGGCGGGCCTTGCGGTACAGAACTTCGTGTCCGCCGCCGTGGGCATCACCGTGGCCATCGCGCTGATCCGTGGCCTGGCCAACCGCATGGGCAACGGCCAGATCGGCAACTTCTGGGTCGACCTGACCCGCGCGGTCTTCCGCATCCTGCTGCCGATGGCAATCATCGGTGCGATCCTGCTGATTTCCCAGGGTGCGATCCAGAACTTCCACGCTCCGACCACTGTGGAGACGATCACGGGTGGCCAGCAAACCATTCCGGGCGGTGCAGTGGCTTCGCAGGAAGTCATCAAGGAGCTGGGCACCAACGGCGGTGGCTACTTCAACGCCAACTCCGCCCACCCGTTTGAGAACCCGAACGCATGGACCAACATGCTGGAGATCTTCCTCATCCTGGTGATCCCGGTTAGCCTGACCCGCACCTTCGGCAAGATGGTGAACGACACCCGCCAGGGTTGGGCTGTGCTGGCCGCCATGGCCGTGCTGTACTTCTCTTCCCTGGCAGTCGTGATGTCCAGCGAAACCTCCCTGGCTGCCTTCCAGGGCGGTGGCATGGAAGGCAAGGAGTACCGCCTGGGCGTGCTGCCTTCCTCCTTCTTCGCCGTCACCACGACGATGACGTCGACGGGTGCGGTGGACTCCTTCCACTCCAGTTACCACCCGCTGGCTGGCGGCATGCTGATCCTGGACATGATGCTGGGCGAGATCTCCCCTGGTGGCGTGGGCACCGGCCTGTACGGCATGCTCATGATCGCCCTGCTCAGCGTGTTCGTCGCGGGTCTGATGGTCGGCCGTACCCCGGAGTACCTCGGCAAGCGCATCGGCGTTTCCGAGATCACGAAGGTCAGCCTGTACATCCTGGTCATGCCGACGTTGGTGCTGGCGGGCGTGGGTATTTCCACCATGCTGCCTTCTACCCGCGACTCAGTTTCTGCCGACGGTCCTCACGGCTTCAGCGACATCGTCTACGCCTACACCTCGGCCTCCAACAACAATGGTTCCGCGTTCGCCGGCTTCGGTGCAGATACCCCGTGGTTCAACATCACCCTGGGTCTGTGCATGTTGCTGGGCCGCTTCCTACCAATCATCTTCGCGCTGGCACTAGCCGGAAGCTTCGCTAAGCAAAAGCCGGCTGCCGAAACCGCCGGTACTCTACCCACCCACCGCCCGCAATTCGTGGGAGTGATGGTCGGTATCGCCATCATCGTTGGCGCCCTGACCTTCCTGCCCACCCTGGTTCTAGGCCCGTTGACGGAGGCTCTGTCATGACAACCCTAAATGCTCCTTCACGCTCCGAAGCGAAGCGTGCGACGGCTCCGGCCAAGCACGACAAGAAGAAAAACGAGGGCGCTTTTTCCGCAGCCCAGTTGAAGCAGGCCCTGCCGCTGGCGCTAAAGAAGATGGATCCGCGCCTGCTGTACAAAACGCCAGTGATGTTCCTGGTGGAGGTCGGCGCGCTATTCACCTTTGTTTTGGCGATCGCGCATCCTTCCCTTTTCACCTGGTCCATCACGGTATGGCTGTGGCTGACCGTTCTGTTCGCCACTCTGGCCGAATCTGTTGCCGAGGGGCGCGGTAAGGCGCAGGCGGACGCCCTGCGTGCCACCCGCACCCAGTCGAATGCTCTAAAGTTCACCGGCTCCGACGTGAACGATCCCCACCTGGCACCGGCGTTGGAGAACTCCGGTGCGGGCATGCGAGAGGTTACCGAGGAGGTCTCCAGCGAGTCCCTTTTGCCAGGAGACATCGTGCTGGTCAGCGCAGGTAACGTGATCCCTGCCGACGGCGACGTCGTCATGGGCGCCGCCAGCGTGGACGAGTCCGCCGTCACCGGCGAATCCGCGCCCGTCATCCGCGAATCTGGCGGTGACCGCTCCGCCGTCACGGGTGGTACCCGCGTGCTCTCCGATGCAATTGCTATCCGCGTAACCAGCAAGCCGGGCGAGTCCTTTATGGACCGCATGATCGGCCTGGTCGAGGGAGCGGAGCGTAAGAAAACCCCAAACGAGTTGGCCTTGGGCACCCTGCTGATCGTGCTGACGATCATCTTCATGATCGTAGTGCTGGCTCTGGCTCCGATGGCTGCGTTCAACGGCGCCGAGCAGTCCCCTGTGGTACTGGTCGCCCTGCTTGTCTGCCTGATCCCCACCACCATCGGCGCGCTTCTGTCCGCCATTGGCATCGCGGGCATGGACCGCTTGGTGCAGCACAATGTGCTGGCCATGTCCGGCCGCGCCGTCGAGGCCGCGGGCGACGTTGCCACCCTGCTGCTGGATAAGACGGGAACCATCACCATCGGTGACCGCCAGGCCAGCGAGTTCGTCGCCATGGAGGGCATCAACCAGGAAGAGCTCGTCTACGCCTGCCAGCTGTCTTCCCTCGCCGACGAGACCCCGGAAGGCCGCTCCATCGTGCAGCTCGCCGAGAAGCAGTCCGGCGTCGCCATCCCCGAAGAGACCTTCCGCGACGCGGAGTTCATCCCCTTTACCGCACAGACTCGTATGAGTGGCATCCAGCTGCCCTCCGGCGCTGGAGAACACACGGAATGGTCCGCAAGCCACCAGGCAGCGAACCGCAAGATCGTCAAGGGCGCAGCCTCCGAGGTTGCCAAGCTCGTGACGGACCTCGGTGGAGACGTCCCACCGTCCATCACCGACGTGGTCAACGACATCTCCAACAGCGGTGGCACCGCACTGGTCGTAGCAGAAATCGCCCTAAACTCCCAGGGCGAGGACGTCACCGGCCGAGTGTTGGGCGTCATCCATCTCAAAGACGTAGTAAAGCCGGGCATGACAGAGCGCTTCGAGCAGCTACGCAAGATGGGCATCCGCACCGTCATGGTCACCGGCGATAACGCCCTGACAGCGAAGGCCATCGCTGCCGAGGCGGGCGTGGACGACGTCCTCGCGGAGGCAACCCCGGAGCAGAAGCTGGAGCTGATCCGCAAGGAACAGGCCAAGGGCCGCCTCGTGGCCATGACTGGCGACGGCACCAACGACGCTCCCGCCCTGGCCCAGGCCGACGTGGGCGTGGCGATGAACACCGGCACCACCGCGGCCAAGGAGGCCGGCAACATGGTGGACCTGGATTCCGACCCGACCAAGCTCATCGACGTCGTGGCCATCGGCAAGCAGCTACTGATCACCCGCGGTGCTCTGACCACCTTCAGTATCGCCAATGACATTGCGAAGTACTTCGCCATCATTCCCGCGATGTTCGTGGTGGCCTTCCCAGGCCTGTCGGCGCTGAACATCATGCGCCTGCACTCCCCCGAGTCCGCGATCCTGTCCGCCGTGATCTTTAACGCGCTGGTCATTATCGCGCTGATCCCGCTGGCGCTGAAGGGCGTGAAGTACCGTGCGGGTTCGGCGGCTTCGCTGCTGTCGCGCAACCTGACCATCTTTGGTTTGGGTGGCGTGATCGTACCGTTCATCGGCATCAAGATCATCGACCTGATTATCTCCGGAGTCTTCGGGCTCTAACCCTCTTGGGCTGGCAACCGCCGGCCCGCTTTGAAAGGAAACACAGAGAACAATGGCACGCGCAACATCTAACAACGGCTTGCGTCTGGCCTCCACCACGGTGCGCATCTTCTTCCTGCTGACGTTGATCCTGGGCATTATCTACCCAGCGTTCATGGTCGGAGTGGGGCGGATCATGCCCGCCAAGGCGGACGGATCGATGATCACCAACGCCGAAGGCCAGGCCGCCGGTTCCTCCCTGATCGCCCAGGAAGTCACGAAGCCGGGCTTCTTCTACCCTCGCCCTTCTGCTGCTGGGGATGCTGGTTATGACGCCATGTCGTCCTCCGCCACCAACCTGTCCCCCTATAGCAAGGAGTATCAGGAGGCCATCGCCTCCAAGCGCGACGAGGTTGCCAAGCGCGAGGGGGTCTCCCCCGACGAGGTTCCGGTGGACGCCGTGACGTCCTCCGGTTCCGGCCTGGATCCGCACATTTCCACCGCCTATGCGAAGCTGCAGGCTCCGCGTGTGGCGAAGGAGCGCAAACTGGACCAGCAGAAAGTGGAGCAGCTGGTAGCGGAGGCCACCGAGGGCAACTACACCGGTAGTGCCGACGGTGCGCCGGTGAACGTGGTGAAGCTGAACAAGGCGCTGAGTGAGCTGTAACGGGCGAGCTGTAACAGGCGAGCTGTAGCGAGGCTGTAGCGGACGCGGACACGTGCCCGCAAAACCCAGGCGCGGTCGGCCTCAAGGTGTAAAACAGGCACTAGCGCTCGGACGCGTGGCGTCCAAAAGTTTCAGCGCAAGATAAACAACAGGAGTAACAACAATGACTAAGCGTGGCACGCTGAAGGTGTACCTCGGCTTCGCCCCTGGCGTGGGCAAGACGTGTGCCATGCTTAGCGAAGCGCACGACCTGTACGACCGCGGGCGGGACGTGCTGATCGGCATCGTGGAGGATCACGGCCGCGAGCGCACCCGGAAGCTCACAGAAGGGCTGCCGATCCTCCCGCGCAAGACGGTCCCACACCGCGGTGGCAACTACGAGGAGCTGGATCTCGAGGCGGCGCTCGAAGCACACCCGGAGATCATCCTGGTCGACGAGTTGGCGCACACCGTGGTGGGCGAGCACAACGCGGATAGCAGCCGCCCGGCCGAGGCAGCCAAGCGCTGGCACGACGTGTACGCGCTACTTGATGCTGGCATCGACGTCATCTCCACGATGAACATCCAGCACCTGGAATCCCTCAACGACGTGGTCTCGGCCGTCACCGGTACGCGCCAGCTAGAGACGGTGCCGGACCAGGTTCTTCGGGACGCCGACGAGATCGAGCTGGTGGACCTCTCCCCCGACGCGCTACGCATTCGCCTGGCCCGCGGTGAAGTCTATCGCCAGCAGCAGGCCGAAACCGCGCTGAAGAACTACTTCCGGGTGGGTAACCTGACCGCCCTGCGCGAGCTGAGTTTGCTATGGCTGGCCGACAAGGTCGACGAAGGTCTGGAGAAGTACCGCGAAGACAAGAAGATCGAGGAAAACTGGCCGACCCGCGAGCGCGTGGTAGTGGCCGTACGCGGCGATGAGGTGTCCGAGGCGCTGATCCGCCGCGGGGCGCGCATCACCCAACGCGTAGCCGGGCGAGAGATGCTGGTGGTGTACGTCTCCGGCGCCGATGAGGCTCTGGGGGCCGATCTTCCCCAACGTCTGCGGCGGCTGCAAGAACTCACCGAATCCCTGGACGGCCAGTGGCGGGTGATCGAAGGCGACAATGTTGCCGATACCCTGCTGGAGTTCGCCCGCACGGTGAATGCCTCGCAGCTGGTGATTGGCCTGGGCACACGAATGAGCCGCCTGTTCAACTCCACCAGTCACAAAATCATCGACGGCTCAGGACGCATCGACGTGCACATCGTCTCCACGTCCGGAACCAGCGACGGAAAAACCGAGGGCCAGGCCGGTGGAAAGTTCACTGCAAATCTGAAGCGATTCGGCCTTTCCCGGGCGCGCCGGGCTGGGCTGGATACCTCGAAGCAGCTGAGCCCGGCGCGCCGCTGGCTCGGTTGGTTGCTGGCAGTAGTAGGTCCGGTGCTGCTGACCCTTTTCATGCTGCCCTTCGACCGGACCGATGGGGCGCTAGGTTCCATCCTTCTGGGATACCTGACCATCGCGGTGTTCGCCGCCCTGGCCGGTGGCTTTGGCCCCTCGATCGTGGCGGTGGTCATCGGATCGGTTCTGGCCAACTGGTTCTTCACGCACCCTTTCCACACGCTGACGGTCACCGAACCGGCGAACATGGTGCAGATCGCCTTGTTCTTCGTCATTTCCACCGCGGTGGCGGTGGTTGTGGACATTGCTGAAAGACGCCGCGCGATTGCCAATCGGCGCCTGGGCCAAGCGGTCGTGCTATCCGACCTAGCCCGTGGCGCGCTGGACGAGGGCGACGACATCCGCAGCTTGCTGGCCCGCCTGCGGGAAACATTCAACCTGCGACGGGTGGATTTGCAGCAGTACTCCAAGGAACGCAAGAAGTGGGTGACGATGGAAACCACCGACCCGGGTGGCCTTGGAACCCCCTGGAACAGCAAGAAGGCTCCGGCACACGTAGGCGCTGGCGATGGCATGCGCTTCGTCATTGGCGGCCGTGACCTCTCCCCCGCGGAAAGTGCCATGATCGAGGCCCACGGTGCCCGCATCACCGCAATCATCGACCGCGAGCAGATCGACGCTATGCGCCGAGCCACGGCCGCACTGGAGGCCGGCAACCGCGTGGGTACCGCCCTGTTGACCGCAGTGTCCCACGACCTGCGCACCCCACTTTCCGGAATTAAAGCCTCTGTAAGCGCGCTCAATATGGACGACGTGCAGTTGGATGAGCAATCCCGCTCGCTGCTGCTGGAAACCATAGAGACCAGTACCGACCGGCTGGAAACCGTCATCGGCAACCTGTTGGATATGAGCCGTGTGAACTCCAACACCGTCACCGTGCACCATGCCCCGGTTCTCTACTCCACGGTCGTCGAGGCCGTGCGCGCGGAGCTGCCGGAGGCTGCACAGCACATCGATTCTTTTGTTGACGCCACCGTGCCGCCGGTTCTGGGCGATGCCGGTCTCGTGCAGCGCATCATCGCCAATATTGTGATTAATGCTCGCACCTATGCGCCGAATTCCCGTATCGAACTGCACGCCCAACCCGTCAGCGGAGGCGCCGACACTGTTGAACTCGCAATCTCCGACCACGGCCCTGGCTTCCCCATAGAGCACTTGAATGACGTGTTCACCCCCTTCCAGCGCCTCGGTGACCAGACCACGAATAAGAACGGGCTGGGGTTGGGCTTGGCGGTGGCCCGCGGATTCGCCGAAGCCATGAACGGAACCCTAGAGGCACGCAAAACCCCAGGTGGAGGCGCCACGCTGGTTCTATCCCTGCCAGCGGCAAAGATGGAATCGAAGGACGGGGAGGCACGTGGCGTCACAAAGAAAGAAGAAGAAACACCATGAGCGGCGAAAAGATTCTAATGGTCGAAGACGACGTTGCGCTGGCGAACGCCGTGCTCGTCACCCTCCGGGCGCGGGGCTACGACGTGCAGGTGGCAACGACGGCGACGGCGGCGATTCAGGTGGCCTCGAAGTGGCACCCGCAAGCCGTGCTGCTGGATTTGGGTCTGCCGGATCTCAGCGGCCTGGAGGTGCTGCGCGCGCTGCGGAATTGGACGGATATTCCGGTGCTCGTCGTTTCCGCGCGCCACGACGAGTCCGGCAAAATCAACGCGCTGGACGAAGGCGCGGACGACTATGTGACCAAACCGTTTTCCGTCGGTGAGCTGCTCGCGCGCTTGCGGGCAGCTCTGCGCAGAGCACCCGGCGCGAAGGTTCCGGAGGAACCCGTAGTGGAAACCTCCGACGGGCGCGTGCGATTCGACCTTCCAGACAAACGGGTAACCGTGGACGGACAAGATGTGCACCTGACCCCGCGCGAATGGGGCATCGCCGAGCACATGATCCGCCACCGGGGAACGCTGGTGACGAAAGTGGAGCTGCTGCAGGCAGTGTGGGGGCAGGCCTACAAGAAGGAGACGAACTACCTGCGGGTGTATATCTCGCAGTTGCGACAGAAGCTGGAAGTGGACCCGGCGAACCCGCGGTACTTTACGACAGAGACGGGCGTGGGCTACCGGCTAGTGCTGTAAGAGATTGGTGTCGTTGCCGGGGAGGGTTTAACCAGCATCGGGGAGTTCACCTGGCGGTCATGTTGGCTTAAACCGCCCGCAAGAAAGGGGTGGAAATATGTGTCTAGTTTTATTCACTCTTTGCACATAGATAGGCACGGCTCTTCATGCAGCTCAACAACTTCAAAAATTCGGTCTCCAAGCGTGCACAGCGTAAGGTCGCTGGAATTTCTCTGGCTCTGGCGGTGATTCCCTTCGCCGCAGTTCCCGCGGCCAACGCGACAGTCGGCTCGCAGACCGTGGTCGGCTCTACCCTGGGATCCTCCAGCTTCGGCTCCTCGGCTGGGTCTTCTGCTGGGTCTACTGCCGGCTCATCCCTACCTGGTTCCAGCGCACCCGGTTCCAGCGGCCCTGCTGGCTCCTTGCAGCCGGGGAAGCCGGGCACCCCAGAGGCTCCGGGCGCGCAGTCCACGTTTGAGCGCACCGCCACCTACCCGGTGTACGAGAACCGCCCCGAGGGCGAGGACAAGTCCGCGGAGACCGTGGCGGAGATCTCCACGGTCTCCAAGGACGGCAAGACGCTAATCCACACCGACGCCCTGGCGCAGCGCATCGGCTTTATCGACATCAGCGACCCGAACGCTCCGAAGGGCCTGGGCACCCTGGATCTGAAGGCACAGGGGCACGCCAAGGATGAGCCGACCTCTGTGGCTGTCTACGGCGACTACCTTCTGGTGGTTATCGACGAGACGGGCGGGGACTTCACCAACCCGAAGGGGCGTGTGGATATCGTGCGCATCTCCGACCGCACTCGCGTTTCTTCCATCGACTTGAAGGGCCAGCCGGATTCCATCGCCATCTCTCCCGCTGGCGCACCGGGCAAGTCGAAGGCCGCGATCGCTATGGAGAACCAGCGCGACGAGGAGCTGAACGACGGCAACCTGCCGCAGCTGCCCACCGGCTTTGTGCAGACCATCGACCTGTCAGGGGATGCCAAGGACTGGAAGGCCACCCCGATCCGCTTCGAGGATGACAACGGCAAGCTACTGGACGCAGTACAGAAGGCCGGGCTGGATACCCCCGAGGACCTGGAGCCGGAGTACGTCAGCATCAACGGCAAGAACCAGCTGGCCGTCACCCTGCAAGAGAACAACGGTGTGGCCATCATCGACTTGCAGACCAACCGCATCACCAACGTGTTCAGTGCAGGCAGCGCCGAAGTCAAGGGTGTGGACACCAAGTCCGACAAGCTCATCAACCCCACCGACACCCTGCCCGCCACCCCGCGCGAGCCGGATGCCATCGCGTGGATCGACGATAACCACGTAGCCACCGCTAACGAGGGTGATTGGAAGGGCGGCACCCGCGGCTGGACCGTCTTCGATACGAACGGCAAGATCGTCTGGGAAGCCGGCAACTCCGTGGAGAACCTGGCCATCCGCCACGGTCTGCACAACAACAAGCGCGCCAAGAAGAAGGGCGTGGAAATCGAAGGCATCTCTACCGCCAAAATGAACGGCACCAACTACGCCTTCGTCGGCTCCGAGCGCTCCAACTTCGTTGCCGTGTACAACGTCAACGATCCAGCGAACCCGCAGTTCGTGCAGATGCTGTTCACCACCAACGGACCGGAGGGAATCCTGCCGATCCCGGAACGCAACATGCTCGCTGTATCCAGCGAGGTCGACGAGCCGGACAACGCCGTGCGCAGCGCGGTGACGCTATATCGTATGGGTGGCCAGGAATCCCAGCCCTCCATTGTTTCCGCCGACCAGGGCGATGCGCCGATCGGCTGGGGTGCGTTGGGTGCTCTGACCGCCGATCCGAAGGACGCCACCCGCCTGTACGCGGCCTCCGACTCCGCGTACGCGAACGGCTGGGTTTACACGGTCGATGCCTCCAAGCAGCCGGCCGTGATCACCGAACGCCGCGCAGTGAAGCGTGACGGTGCCCCGGCTGAGGATCTGGACATCGAGGGAATCTCCGTGGCTGCCGACGGGGGCTTCTGGATCGCTTCCGAGGGCAAGAAGGGCAAGGATAACCGCCTCTTCCACACCGATAAAGACCTCAACATCACCTCCACCGTCGAACTACCTGCCGACGTGGCTGAGCACATCGGCAAGTGGGGGCTAGAGGGCGTCAGTTCCACAAAGGACGAAAACGGCGTGGAACAGCTCTTCGTCGCCGTGCAACGACCGCTGTGGAAGGACCCGGAGGCGAAGGCCCGCGAGGCGCTGGAGGGCGAGAACACCACTCGCATCGGCAAGTACGACACTAAGACCAAGAAGTGGCAGTGGTTCGGCTACGAACTGGAGAAGCCCGCTGGCAAGGGCGACTGGATGGGTCTGTCGGAGATCACCGCGCTGGACGATAAGCACCTGCTGGTGATTGAGCGGGATAAGCTGAACGGCCCGGATGCGAAGGTCAAGCGCGTGATGAAGGTGACGCTGCCGGAGGGCGGTGCTAAGGGTGCAGCCGCTGGCGCGAACGGTGGCGCGCTGCCGATGGTGAAGAAGGAGCTGGCCGTGGACGTGCTGCCGAAGCTACGCGCAACGAACGGCTGGACGCAGGAGAAGCTGGAGGGCTTCACCATCGCGGCGGATGGCCAGATGTACGCGGTGACGGACAACGATGCGCTGGAGGATGCCACCGGCGAGACCGTCTTCCTGCGCCTGGGCAAAGTGAATTAGCGACGCGAATCCCGCCTGTTGTCCGGGCAAATCCCGCCTGCTATTCCAGGCGAATGTCCCAAATCGTCGAGTTATTGAAAGTAGCGGGTGTGAAGCCAATTTTGGCAACGCGCTGACCTGCAGAAATAGAATAGTTATATTCTAAGAGCTGGAATTTGGGACATTCCCCCTTCCCCCGGGCAGAGCTCTGGCAAGCCCCAGGCGGAACCCTGCCCCCGGCCAGGCCCCGGGCAGAGCCAGGGCCTCCCCCTAACTCCTGCAAGGAAACCCCTACAGGTTCGCGATAATGTCCTCGACGGTTTTCTTTGCGTCCCCCAGCAGCATGTCCGTGTTCTCGTTGAAGAACAGCGGGTTCTGCACGCCCGCGTAGCCGGAGCCCATGGAGCGCTTGAAGACGATGACCTTCTCCGCCTCCCAGACCTTCAGCACGGGCATGCCCGCGATCGGGGAACCTGGCTCCTCGGCGATCGGGTTGACGGTGTCGTTCGCGCCGATGACCAGCACCACGTCGATGTCCTCGAAGTCGTCGTTGACCTCGTCGAGTTCGAGGACAATCTCATACGGCACCTTGGCCTCAGCCAGCAGCACGTTCATGTGTCCTGGCAGGCGGCCTGCCACAGGGTGGATGCCGAAGGTGACGTCTACGCCCTGTTCCTTCAGTCGCTCGACCAGTGTTGCCACCGGGTACTGCGCCTGCGCCACGGCCATGCCGTAGCCTGGGGTGATCATGACCTTCTTCACGCCCTTGAGCAGCTCCGCAGTCTCAGCCGCGGTGACCTCGGTGTGCTCGCCGTACTCCCGGTCGTCGGAAGCTGCGGCCTCGCCGCCGAAACCGCCGAGGATAACGGAGACGAAGCTACGGTTCATCGCCTGGCACATCACATAGGACAGGTAGGCACCGGAAGAACCGACCAGTGCGCCCACGATAATGAGCAGCGGGTTGGCCAGCATAAAGCCCGCCGCTGCGGCTGCCCAGCCGGAGTAGGAGTTCAGCATGGACACAACCACCGGCATATCGCCACCGCCAATGGCCGCGACCAGGTGGTAGCCCAGGAACAGCGCCAGCGCGAGCATCACGCCAAGCGCGATCCACGCCAGGGTCAGGTTCTCGTGGCCGGCGTAGATGAACAGCACCATGCCCACGAGGGACACCACAATGACAGCCAGGTTCAGCAGGTGGCGGCCCGGCAGCATCAACGGCTTGCCGTCCATCTTTCCGGACAGCTTGAGGTACGCCACGATGGAGCCCGTGAGCGTCACCGCACCGATGAACACACCCAGGTAAACCTCGCCCAGGTGGAACGCCTCGATGGACTTCGTGCGCTCGTCCGGCTGAATGAAGGAGTTCACGCCGATAAGCACTGCGGCCAAGCCCACGAAGCTGTGCAGCATCGCAATGAGCTCCGGCATTTCGGTCATTTCGACCTTCTTGGCGCGCGGAATGCCAATCGCGGCGCCGAGCAGCATCGCCACGGCGATCAGCAGCACGGTCACGAGCGGACCAGTGGAGGCATCTCCCCCGTTGATGGAGTTGACCACGGCCTTGACGATGGTTGCGATGAGCGCGATGGTCATGCCTGCGATGCCGAAGCGGTTCCCGCGCGATGCGGTCTGCTGCTTCGCCAGACCTGCCAGCGCAAGGATGAACAGCAGTGCGGCGACCAGGTAGGCCAGGTTGGTGATCTTGTCCGTCCACTCGAGGACGGTCGAGTTGACGAGGTTCTGCGCGCCAGCCTCTGCGGCGCTGAGGAGTTGCTGTTTCATGGCTTAGTTACCTCCGTCGAACATGGTCAGCATGCGACGGGTCACGAAGAATCCGCCGAAGATATTGATAGAGGCCACGACGATCGCCACAAAGCTCAGGCCCGCGACAACCAAGTTGGAGCTGCCCACCTGCAGGATCGCGCCGACCAGGATGATGCCGGAGATCGCGTTCGTCTCACTCATCAGCGGCGTGTGCAGCTTGTGCGTCACCGCGGTGATCACGTAGAAGCCCACGACGATGGCCAGCATGAGCAGCATGTATTCGCCGGCGACCTGCATCGGGCTGGCGAGAATCAACGCGATGCCGAGCAGCGCAGCAAGGATCTTCCACCCCGCACCCTTGTTCTTTGCCTCGCCTTCTTGGTTTGACGCCGACTGCTCCGCCGCAACCGCATCCGTATCGGCCTTGGCACCCGCACCTTGCGCGGCGGGGGCTGCAGAGACCTTGACCGGTGGAGGCGGCCAGAGGATCTCAGCGACCTGCCCGGCGGGCTGGGACGTGGCGTCATCAGAAGGCGCGCCAGAAGAAACGACAGCAGACGGCGCAGCGAGGGTGGAGTGCGTGACGGTAATGCCGCGAACGATCTCGTCCTCCAGGTCGAAGGTCAGCTGGCCGTCCTTGCCCGGGGTCATGAGCTTAAGCAGGTTGACCACGTTCTGGCCGTAGAGCTGCGAGGCCTGGGCGGGCAAGCGGCCGGCGAGGTCCGTGTAGCCGATGATGCTCACACCGTTGTCGGTGACGGTAATTTCGCCGGGGACGGTGAGCTCGCAGTTGCCGCCGTTGGCAGCTGCCATGTCGACGATGACGGAGCCGGGCTTCATCGCAGCCACATCGGCGGCGGTGAGCAGCACCGGGGACTTGCGGCCAGGGATGTTCGCGGTGGTGATGACAATGTCGGCGGCGGCGGACTGCTCGGCGTAGAGCTTCGCGGCGGCCTGCGCCTGGTCGGCGGTCATTTCCTTGGCGTAGCCGTCCTCGGACTTCTGGGTCTCCGCCTGGATGGCGACGAACTCGGCGCCCATGGACTCGACCTGCTCGGCAGTCTCGGGGCGCAGATCCGTGGCCTTGACGATCGCTCCCATGGAGTTCGCGGTGCCGATCGCGGCCAGGCCGGCCACGCCCGCGCCAATGACATAGACGACGGCAGGCGGAACCTTGCCGGCGGCGGTGACCTGGCCAGTGAACAGTCGACCGAAGGTATTGGCCGCTTCGATGACCGCGCGATAGCCGGCGATGTTGGCCTGCGAACTGAGTACGTCCATGGACTGTGCGCGGGAGATGCGCGGCACGGTGTCCATGGCCACGGAGGTCACGTTCTGGTTCGCGAGCTCTTGGATGAGCTCTTCGTTGCGGCCGGGTGCCAGGCGAGCGATAAGGGTAGCACCGGGCTTGAGCTGTGCGCGCTGTTCGTCGGTTGGCGCGTCGAGCGCGGTGATGATGTCCGCGTGCCAAACATCGTCGCCGACGATGCGCGCGCCGGCCTCTTCGTAGAGGGTGTCAGGGTAATTGGACTGGTCGCCTGCGCCGGACTGAACCGCGACCTCGTAGCCAAGCTTGATGAGCTTGCCCACGGTGTCCGGTGTGGCTGAGACCAGGGCTTCTGATTCTCTGGGGATACCGATTAGCAAGGGAGGCTCCTCACTGGTGTGTCTCTTGCATACTTACTTCTGCTCGCGTTTCTTAAGGCTGTTATGCCTGGTGAAGTCCTGGTTAGGACGGTGGTTGCGAGCCCATTAACTACATTTTGGGTAGTTCTAAAACCATAGGTGATTATTTGGGCCCATATCACGCTTTGAGAGAAATACCCCCGCACCTCTCATAATTTGGGAGTTGATGCCCTCAGTCTCGGCGCTGGGAAGACGGCGACAATTAAAGACATTCAGAGTTTCCGAAGCAAAGCCATGCGGGGCTTCCGGAATTTGCGTACTCTCACAACCATGTTTGGACTATTCGGTAAGAAAAAGAAAGACAACACCGCCTCACCACAGCAGCCAGCAGCGCAGGAAGCTGCTGGTCAGCAGCCAACAGCGCAGCAGCCAGCAGCTCAGCACGGCCACTTGAAGTTTCGGCACGACAGCGACGGTAACGCGACCTTAACCGCCCCGAATGGAGAGCTTGTGTACGGCATCATCTCCCCTGCCCCGAAGGATGCCGGCAACTACTCATACGCAAAGGAGATCCTGCCGGGCGTCTACCGCTTCCTCGCCACCGTAGATTCCGGTTTCAAGCCACTCTCCGACGCTGATCTTCCGCAGGGCTTCGACCTTGACATGCAAGTTCTGGGCGACGCAACCTTCCCGGGCCTGGACATGCCCGAGAGCAACCACACTTTTTGGTCAGCGGCCTCTATGGCCACCACGCGTAAGTCTCTCGAAACGTTGAAGGTTGCAAGCGCTGGCGATGTTTTCTTCCAGGTTAAGTCGGACTTCCCATTCGGGGCGACGCTCGCCATCACGTTCGATCTCTTCCTGCAGATCACCAAGATTCCTGACCATGGCCACGGACACGTGGTCTCCATGCCCGGTGGCAGCACGGTTCTGGTTCACCCAGTGGTTCCGGATCAGCCAGCGGACAACATCATGCAGCAGATGGCCCAGACCCGCCACGAGCTGCGGCAGCACCCGGTGAACATCTCCCCTCTGACATTCTGGGTGCACGACAACCACTGGGATGTTCTTACCGCGAAGGATGGTGTGTCCCTGTTCCTGCCAGAGAGCTTCCCTGTGAAGCGCAATGCTGACGGCGCGCCTCTCATGTCCGACGGTAACTCAGGCACTCGCGCGTAATGCACCGCGAGAAGACAACGCTCGGGGCCTCTAACGCCTAGCTCTCGCGCATCTTCCTCCTGCGCATATCCAGTGCAAACGCGATACCGAGGACAGCGGCATGCACGTTCTCGTCCAGCCCCGGCTCAATTGTGATGCGGTATCTAGTCTTGCTCATCAGCGCCCTGCCAACACCGGGGAATTCCGCACTCACCTCTGCGATTTTGCGCCCCTGGCTTATCAGCGAGTAGTCGAGCTGGAAGGCCTCGCCTTTGATCTCCATCCGGGGATAACCGGCAATATGCACGTCGTATCTGGTGCTGAACCACGCAAACCGCTTCGTGATGTGCGCGAGCTCCGCCTTCTCGCCGGACTCCGGATCTACTCGGTGCACGGTGTACTCGTCCCAAAAGACACCCAGCGGGTTCTCGACCGAGAGCACAAGCGTGTCTGCAGCATCGAAAATCTCCACCCCGTGCGAACCTTTGAACAGATCGCTCGCCTTCCACCTTTGGCGTGCACTTCCAAGCTGTGTGTCCTGTGGACTGGAGATAGTGAACTCATCCGGGCCGATCGCCAAGAACTGGGAGATGATCAACTCATTCGACGTCAGCATGCCCCCAGAATAGCGAGAACCTCCGGCTAGCCTCTGAAGTGAAGCTGACCGGAGGTCGCTGTATTAGATATTTGTACCCCGTACGGGATTTGAACCCGTGTTACCGGCGTGAGAGGCCGGCGTCCTAGGCCGCTAGACGAACGGGGCGCTGGCCTACCAGGACTCGAACCTAGAATGACGGTACCAGAAACCGTAGTGTTGCCAATTACACCATAGGCCATCGTTCGTCGAACAAAACCCGCAAGCGTCAATCCCCGGATACCCGGATCGTTGAACGCTGCGAACCTCGCTCGCAACGAGGAATACTATAACCAGAACAGTGAATTACAAGCAAATCAGCTGGTAAACACAGCTTTTTCCGACCACAGTGCACTCACTGTGCCGCCGCTGACTCGCAGGACGGCACGTGCAAGCACACCTACCGCTGCGCTTACTGCTGCGCAGGCGCGAACGGAGTCTGCTCGCGGGCGGCCTGCAGGCGCGCCAGCGTGGACTCCTTGCCCAGCAGCTCCATGGACTCAAACAGCGGCGGAGACACAGCCGCACCACTGATGGCCACACGCAGAGCGCCGTAGGCCTTGCGTGGCTTCAGCTCCATCTCCTCGATCAGCTTCGACTGCAGCGCCTTCTCAATGACGTCGGTCTTAAACTCCCCGTCCGCGATAGCCTCCAGCTGCGCGATGGCAACCTCGAGAACCTCCACCGCGTCCTCCTTCAAGTTCTTCCTCGCGGCCTTCTCATCCAGGGACAAGTCGGCGTCAGAAGTAATGAGGAAGCGCAGCAGACCGTCAGCGTCCGAGAGCGTCTTGATGCGCGTCTGCACCAGCTCCGCGGCAAAAGCGAACTTATCCGCGGGGTAATCCGCCGGGAAGTCCTTGTGCTCCTCCAGGTAGGCGCGCAGGCGCTCAGTGAAGTCGCCCAGCTCCAGCATGCGGATGTGGTCGGCGTTGATGGCCTCCAGCTTCTTCTGGTCGAAGCGTGCCGGGTTGGGCTTCACGTCCGCCACGTCGAAGTTGTCGATGAGCTGCTGCATCGTGAAGATATCCTCGTCGGCAGACAGCGACCAGCCCAGCAGCGACAGGTAATTCAGCATGCCCTCCGGGATGATGCCGTTGTCGCGGTGGTTAAACAGATTCGATTCCGGGTCGCGCTTGGAGAGCTTCTTGTTGCCCTCGCCCATCACGAACGGTAGGTGACCGAATGTAGGTACCTGTTTAGCGACGCCCACCCGTACCAGCGCCTCGTAGAGTGCGATCTGTCGCGGTGTGGACGGCAGCAGGTCTTCGCCTCGCAGGACGTGCGTGATCTCCATCAACGCATCATCCACCGGGTTAACGAGGGTGTACAGCGGCTGGCCGTTCGAGCGAGCGACAACGAAGTCCGGCACGGTCTTGCCGTCCACGCTCATGTCGCCGCGGACCAGGTCGTGCCACTCGTAGATGCGGTCGTCGGGCATGCGCAGGCGCCAGACCGGCTCGCGGCCCTCGGCCTTGAACTGCGCGATCTGCTCTTCGGTGAGGTCGCGGTCGTAGTTGTCGTACCCCAGCTGCGGGTCGCGGCCTGCGGCCTTGTGGCGGGCCTGGACTTCCTCGTTGGTGGAATACGCCGGGTACACGTCACCGGATTCCTTCAGCTTCTCCAGGACGTCCGCGTAGATGTCCATGCGCTGGGACTGACGGTAGGGCTCGTGCGGGCCGCCGACCTCGATGCCCTCGTCCCAGCCGAGGTTCAGCCACTTCAGGGAATCGATGATGGCCTGGTAGGACTCTTCAGAGTCTCGCTTCGCATCGGTGTCCTCGATACGAAAGACGAGCTTGCCGCCGGTGTGACGGGCATAAGCCCAGTTGAACAGGGCCGTGCGCACCATGCCGACGTGCGGGGTGCCGGTGGGCGACGGGCAGAATCGAACGCGAACTTCGCTAACTTCACTCATGGTCTTTAACTGTACCTTCCCGCCTTCTGGCCTTCGCGCTTGCTCGGTTCGGGCTCGGCGCGGGCTCTGTGCAGGCAAAGCAAAACCCCCGCGCGGTGGCGGGGGTTCGGGATGCCGTTAGGTCACGGCGCCTAGGCCTGGCGGTGGCGCGACAAGAAGTGCCACGCAGCCTTCGGCGAGTCCGGAGTGAAGGCATGCCAGTTATGGCCCCCGACGTTTGCGCGCCACAGGACGGTGGAAGCGCGGCAACCGTTGTAGGTGAAGCCACTGGCCAAAGCGTGGGCACGAACTCCATGCAAAGTCCGCATGTTGCAGGAGTTGCGACGTGCCGCGTTGTCGAAAGCGGCCCGGGCGTTGTAGTAACGCATGCCGTGGCGCTCGCCGCCACCGTAGCGCATCAGGGTGTCGTGCACACCGTGGATCAGCATGGTCGGCACGTTGCGCCCACGGCAGTCGTTCATGGTGGCGTCATAGTAGGCACCAGAAACAGACACGACAGCAGCGACCAGATCCGGAGCCTGGCAGGCCAGGTTCATCGCCATACCGCCACCGTTGGACAGGCCGGCTGCATACACGCGGCGGGTGTCGACGTTGTAGCGCTTAGACAGGGAGCGGACCATCTCGCGGACGAACGCGACGTCCTCGCCACGGCGGGTCTTGGAGTACGGGGCACCTTCCCAGGAGCGACCGATCCCCTCGGCGTGGACAACGACGGCATAACGGCCAGCCACCGCATTAAGGCGGGACATGTTCTTCGCGTCCGCCGCAGACTGGCCACGACCGCCGAACATGAAGAGGATCGGCTTCTTGCGGTTCGCGGAGTTCACCGGAACATCGACAATGGCCGTGCGGGTCTTCCCCTTGACGTTGAAGGTCTGGTAGTTGTTCCCCGGGCGCGGACTCAGGGAGCCGACGATACCACTGACACCGCCAGAGAGGCTTCCCAACAGGCCATTCGGGGCGGCGCTGGCCTGCGGAGTAGCGGACTCGTTGCCGGCGGCAGTATCCAGAGCCGGACCAGCCAGGGAGCTTGCGCCGATACCGAGGGCTACAGCCAGGGAGAGCGTCAGCTTGCGGAAGCGGCCACCGCGGCGAGCCGGGCGGGAAGCGCCAGACACGCCAGAACCTGCGGAATCAGTGTGAGTAGCCGCAGAAAGAGAGTGAGTGTTCGCGGCCTTCGTGTGAGTAAAACGTGACGAAAACTTTTGCACTGCTTAAACATACACCGGGCGGTAAAATTTAGGAACTTTTTCTTACAAAAACTTAAAAGCCGCCACAGCGTCGGCTCGTAGCGCAATCTGTCTCTAGCAACCCCAGCTAGCCCTAGCTGGCCGCGCCCGGCAGCGTCTTGTTCTGGCGGGCTAGGAAGTTCCAGGCCTCGTTGGCGACGTCGGGCGCAAAGTGCCAGTTGTGCCCTGGTCGTTGATCCGCCAGAAAACTGCTTCGTCGCGGCAGCCCGGGTATCCGAACTGGGTGACGTTGTTCGGCTTCTGCTCCACCACCGGCTGTGGCGCGCAGCCGTTGCGCAGCGCACGCGAGTGGATCAGGCGCGGCGCCGGAAGATAAGGCGCGTTGTGCAGCGTACCGCCGTTGTAGTGGGTGAGCTCGTCCTGCTGGCCGTGGATCACGAATGTCGGTACGGACTCCGGCGCGCAGCCCTCGTTAACCGGGTTGTAGAAGGCGCCGGAGACGCTCACCACACCAGCGATGAGGTCGGGCGCCTGGCACGCAAGATTCATCACAAAACCGCCACCGTTGGACATGCCAGTGGCATAGATGCGGTTGCGGTCTACGTTGAACTTCCTGTCCAGCTCATTGACGATCTGTCGTACGAAGTCGACGTCCTGGCCGCGCTTGCTGGTGGCATACGGTGCGCCCTCCCAGGCGTTGTCGATGCCGCGTGGGTAAACCACGATCGCTTCGCTGGCCGCGCCGGTGTTCGAGAAGCGGGAGTAACTGCGGTAATTCTCGGGCGTATCGTCGCGCCCGCCGAACCCAAACAGCACGGGCGTGGGCTTGTGCGGGTCGTAGTTGGAGGTCACGCTGACGATTGCGCTGCGGATGCTGCCGTCGGGTCGGGTGAACTCGATGTTCTCCGGTTGTCCGGGGTTCGCCCTATCTATTGTTGACGCCGGCTTCGGCGCCGGTGCCGGTTTCGGTACTGGTGCCGACTTTGGAGCTGGCGCAGGGGCGGGAGCCGGTACAGGAGCGGGCGCTTCTTGAGCACTGGCCACGCCAGCTCCGCCGACGAGCATGGTGGCGAGCATTGCCAGCGTCATAGCGACGGGAACCGCCATGCGCAGGGCAAAACGCAGGGCACGGCTGCCAAGGTGGCGCCCGGCACCCGCAGCGTTTCCGGTAGTTACAGAGCCAACAGCTTTAACATTCTTAACAGCAGTCACATGAGTCACAAACGTAACATTAGACACAAGCTTCACTGCGGATGTGCTGTAACACGCCGAAATGTGAGCAAATTCTTCAGCTTTTACTCAGCTAAGCGCACGCGCACTACAGGTGCTCGAGGACCACTTCCCCCTCATAGCCAGCGGTGCGCAGCTGGTTAATCCACTCCTCCAGCGGCGCTTCGCCAGTCCCCGGCGCCCCGCGGCCTGGGAAGTCTGCGATCTGCACATGCTCCGGCCACAGCTCATTCCCCGGTCCCCGATCGGCGAGCCAGGTCCAGTCTTCACCGTTAGCGGCGAGGTGGTAGGCGTCAAGAAGAAGGCGACCGCCGACGGCAACCAGGGGCGCAGCCTCCTTAATGCTGGTCACAGGGTAGTTTTCAATACCACTCAACGGCTCAACCAGAGCCACGCCGCCGAAGCTCGCCAGACGTTTGGCCACTGCAGCGAATGCACGGACCTGGCGGCGTTGCAGCGCGCGACCGCCGCGGCCAACCAGTACGTTGAAGCGCCGCACGCCCGTCAGCCGGTGCAGGTACTCGACGACGTTCAGGTGCTCAATGAGTTCCTCGGTAATCGCGGGATCACCGTCGACGAATACGTCGTCGGCCGCACTCCCGGCATCCTCAGTGTTCCCAGTGTCGCCAGCGTTGCCAGCGCCACCCTCCGGCCCGACCAGGTGCAGCACTCCCCGATCGCCCGCCGCCAGATCGCCGGCCCAGAGGTTCAGTGCGACGAGCTGGCGCGGGTTCTCCTGGCGCCCCTTGGCCAGCGCATCAACCAGCTGGCGCATCTGCTGCTCGGAGGGGTGGGGCGTATCCCACGGCCACCACAGCTCCACCTTGTCGTACGGAGAATTCGCAACCGCCTCGAGGGCATCCGCGCCGGTCGGCGCGCCGAGGGAATGGTTCATCGCGGTGGCGAAACTCACCGGATGTGCACCTGATTCTGTATTCATAAGCATCATCATTCCACGTAAAGGAACTAATCCAGAATTGAGGTCAGTTTTTTGCCGTACACAAACCGTGCACGAACCGTGCACGACCCGCACACAACCCAGGGCGAGGAAGCCCGCTGTCCCGCCGGGAAGTAAAATGGCACCCATGACCCACGAGCAGCGACCGGCCACCGCCCCGGATTTCCTGCTTTCCCGCCCAGATCGCAGCATCCGCACCCAGGGGCGCAAGGCGACCTTCCCGGATCCGTTCGAAGCCTCTACTGCGCTTCGAAACAAGGAAGCAGACTTGATTGTCGGCGCTTTCCCCTTCGATACGTCCCTCCGCGCGGCACTCATGGAACCGGAGACCGTCGTCCGCGCCGAAGGCCCGCTGGAGCCACCGGCTTTCTTCCGTGGCAAGGATGCCGCCCGCACACTGACGGTCGAGTCCGTCGAAGCGCAGACCACCGCCGAGGAGCACACCGCGATGGTCGCCGCCGCCGTCGCCACGATCCAGCAGTCCCGCCTGGAAAAGGTGGTGCTGGCCCGCGCCGTGGACATTACTTACGCCGAAACCGTAGACCCGCTGTTGATTGCCGCACGCCTGATCGACCTGTCCGCCTACCGCGACGGGTTCGCCGTGGACCTCTCCGCCACGGGTCGCTCCGAGTACCAGGGTGCAATGTTCGTCGGCAGTTCGCCGGAGATGCTGATTCGTCGCGATGGTCGCGAGATCTCGGCCTTCCCCCTGGCCGGTTCCGCGCCACGCACGGGAAGTCTTTCTATTGATGACGCCACAGCCCGCGAACTCGGAAACTCCAGCAAGGATCTACGCGAGCACCGCTTTGTGGTGGAGCACTACCGCCGAGTGCTGGAGCCGTTGTGCGAGACGCTGGACATTCCGGCCACCCCGGAGATCCACGAGACCAACGAGATGATCCACCTGGGGACCCAGATCGCGGGCACACTAAAGGACGACGACTACTCCGCACTGGATCTGGCCTTGATGCTGCACCCCACCCCGGCCATCGGCGGCACCCCGACAGACGATGCGCTGGGGGTTATTGCGCAGGAGAAGTCCCCGCGCGAGTTCTACTCCGGTGCCGTGGGCTGGTGCGATTCCAGCGGCGACGGGGAGTTTATGCTCTCTATCCGCTGCGCCATCGTGGAGGACAACACCGCCCGCGCCTGGGCCGGCGGCGGCATTGTCGTGGACTCGATTCCCGCTATGGAGGCGGAGGAAACGTCCGCGAAGCTGCAAACAGCGCTGCGGGCACTCAACGTGCCTGCAGCGCTGCGGGAAGTGTAACGCCCGGAGCCAGCCATAGCCGGCCGGTGCTGAACACGCGGCTGGCGAGCTCCGCCTACTTGCCGTAGGCCTGCACCGGATTGGCCAGCTTGCCCAGCCCCGGGATCTCCACCTCAATGCGGTCGCCCGGAACCATCTCTGCGGTGCCGGCGGGCGAGCCGGTGCAGATCACGTCGCCCGGCAGCAGCGTGAATGCGGAGGAAACCCACTCGACGATCTCCGGGATGGACTTGATCATCTGGTTGGAGTTGGAATCCTGCTTGGTTTCCGTCTTGCCCTCGTGGGTGAGGTGCGCCAGGATCGGCTGGTTGTCGATGTCGATGCTGTCCACAGCCGTTTCGATCCACGGACCCAGCGGGCAGAAGGAATCCAGGCCCTTCGCACGGGACCACTGACCGTCCTGGAACTGCAGGTCGCGAGAGGAAACGTCGTTGACGACGGTGAACCCCAGCACCACGTCCTTCCAGTTGTTCCGGTTGACGTCCTTGCACGGACGGCCGATAACGATCGCCATCTCGCCTTCGAACTCCACGCGCGTGGCCCACTCGGGGATACGGATAGGCGCCTCGGGGCCAACGACGGCTGTCGGGGGCTTCAGGAAGATCGTCGGCGGCAGGTGCTCGGCGCTCTTGTTGAACACCTCCTCGACGTGGTCAGCGTAGTTGCGCCCGACGGCAATAACCTTCGACGGCAGGATCGGGGCCAGCAGTCGAACGTCTTCGATAGGCCAGGATTTTCCGGTGAATTCGGGCTGTCCGAACGGGTGGCCTGCGATCTCGCGGAGGGTAGCGCCGGTGCCGTCCGGCTGGCCGCCCTCCACGATCGCGAAGGCCATGCCCTCGGGGTGTGCAATTCGAGCAATACGCATGTTTCCATACCCTACTCCATTGCCCCTTCTACCTCTTGCTATGCCCCTTCTTTGCGGTCTTGTCCTTGTTCTTCTTTATGACGCCCCTTTCTCCCCACCCATTAACCATGAATTTAATTTCACGTAATCCGCGATTTACGCGCTTGCCATGGCTCCGACAGTTTTAGCCTTTAGCTTGGCCGCTATGACGAATCGCAGCGTTAATCCTCAACTCCCCAACTCCTCGACTACTTCGAATTCCGAAACTCCTTCCAACTCGCGCAACACCACCCGCCGCACGTTCCTGGCCGGCGCCAGCGCCACCGGCGCTGCCCTACTGGGCACGGGCGTGGCGCATGCTCTCAGCTCGCAGGCCGGCAGCGTGGCTGGCTCCGCCGCCGGATCGTCGGTAGGTTCCAGCGGGGCGCTCGGCTCGGTTGGTTTGCAACGCTCCCGGCCGGTGATCACTCATGGCGTCGCTACCGGCGATGTGCGACCCGACGGCGGCCTTGTATGGGCGCGCGTCGATCGCCCGGCGCACATGGTCGTGGAGGCATCGACGGACCCGGCGTTCCCGCGCCACAAGACCAAGACCTTCCGCGGCGCCACCCTCACCCCGGATAGCGACGGCACCGGGCGACTGCGCCTGGTCGGTATGGAGCCCGGCCAGAAGATCCACTACCGCGTAACCATGGAGGATCAGCACACTGCCGCGCGCTCCGTGCCGGTGATCGGCAGCTTCACTACCGCGCCTTCCACCAGCCAGGCGCCAAAGAACATTCGTCTGCACTGGTCCGGCGACGTGGCGGGCCAGGGCTACGGCATCAACCCGGACATCGGCGGCATGTACTGCTGGAAGACGATGGCAGACCGCAACCCGCACCTGTTCATCCACTCCGGTGATACGGTCTACGCCGACGGGCCAATCGAGGCGAATCACAAGATGGACGACGGGCGGGTGTTCAAGAACCTCACCAGCCCATACAAAAACAAGGTCGCCGAAACCCTAGAGGAGTTCCGCGGACAGCACGCCTACAACCTGCTGGACGAAAACTACAAGCGTTTCAACTCTCAGGTCGCGCAGGTGGTGCAGTGGGACGACCACGAGACGACGAACAACTGGTATCCCGGCGAGATCCTGGAGGACGACAAGTACCAGGTCAAGGACGTGAATCTGCTGGCACAGCGCGGCTTCCAGGCGTTCCACGAGTGGCAGCCTCTGGACCGGAAGATGGCCGTGGATGGTCGGGTTTACCGCAAGATTTCCTACGGCTCCCTGCTGGACATTTTCGTGCTGGATATGCGCAGCTACAAGGACCGCAATCCGGACAGCGGAGCGTCTGTCACTAAGCCGGGGCACATCCTAGGGGCCAAGCAGGAAAAGTGGCTGATCGAAGGAGTGAAGAACTCTACCGCCACGTGGAAGATCATCGCCAACGACCTGCCGCTGGGCATAGTGGTTCCGGATGGGGACGACCAGGAGGGCGTCTCCAACGGAACGGGCGGCAAGGCCGTCGGCCGCGAGGCGGAGATCGGGCGCGTGCTCAGCGGAATCAAGGACGTGCGCAACGTGGTGTGGCTGACCGCCGACGTGCACTACACCGCCGCCCACCACTACTCGCCGGATCGTGCGGATTTCCAAGACTTCGCGCCGTTCTGGGAGTTCGTCACCGGCCCGCTGAACGCCGGAGGCTTCGGCCCGAACGACATGGACGGCACCTTCGGTCCAGAGGTCGTGTACGTGCACGCCCCGGCGAAGGATAAGCAAAACTCCTCGCCGTTGGATGATTTCCAGCACTTCGGAGAGGTGGACATCGACGGCGGGTCAAAGGATCTCACCGTGCGACTGTTCACCACCCGCGGCAAGGAGCTGTGGTCGAAAACGCTGCGTGCGCAGTAGTCACAAAATGCAGGGGTGGTAGCCGGGCGCACCGCGAGCGGGCGCGGGCTGCCACCAGCTAGTCGGCAGCTTACTTGAGGTTCGCGACCACGCGGTCGCCGACCTCCGCAGTCTTCACCGGGCCGCCGTCGCGCGCGCCGGCCTCGGCCAGCACGGCGGCCTCGATGCGCTCAGCGTTGGCATCGTCACCCAGGTGGCGCAGCATCAGCGCCACCGACAGGATCGCCGCGCACGGGTCGGCAATTCCTTGGCCCGCGATGTCCGGCGCGGAGCCGTGCACCGGCTCGAACATGGAGGGGTTCTTCCGCGAGGGATCAATGTTGCCGGAAGCTGCCAGGCCGATACCGCCGGTGACAGCACCCGCCAGGTCGGTCAGGATGTCGCCGAACAGGTTGTCCGTGACGATCACGTCGTACTCCTGCGGCTTGGTAACCATGTAGATCGTCGCCGCGTCGATGTGGTTGTAATCGACCTGCACCTCGGGGTACTCCTGCCCCACTTTCTCGATGGCGCGCTGCCACAGGGAGCCGGCGTTCACCAGCACGTTCGTCTTGTGCACCCAGGTCAGCTTCTTACGCCTGCTCTGCGCGCGTTCGAACGCATCGCGCACCACGCGCTCCACGCCGTAGTAGGTGTTCTGGGATACTTCGGACGCCACCTCGTGGTCAGTGCCCGCACGCAGTGTGCCGCCGTTGCCACAGTAGAGGCCCTCAGTCCCCTCTCGCACGACGACGAAGTCAATGTCGCCCGGGTTGACCAGCGGGCTGGAGGAGCCCGGGTACAGCTTCGACGGGCGGAGGTTCACCGCGTGGTCCAGCTTGAAGCGCAGCGGCAGCAGCAGGCCGCGCTCCAGCACACCGGCGGGCACGGTTCGAGGGTCGCCGATGGCGCCCAGCAGGATAGCGTCGTGCTCGCGCAGGGAGTCCAGGTCCTCGTCGGTCAGGAGTTCACCATTGCGCAGGTAGCGGCGGGCGCCGAGGTCGTAGTCGGTGGTTTCCACGTCGTCACGCAGAGCGTGCAGAACCTTCAGAGCCTCGGCGGTTACTTCGGTGCCGATGCCATCGCCGGCAATCACTGCGAGTTTCACTGTATGAACTCCTTTGTCTCACTAGTTGGTTATCTAGAACAATAGCATGCCACCCGGACACCACCCGCGAACCGACATAAAATGGCGCGCATGACTTTTCAGCCATATCCCTCACATTCAACCCCTTACGCAGGAGACGCGGAGATTGGCGACGCAGCGCTAGTCATCCGCAACCTCGTGAAGACCTTCACGGACAAGGTCGCGGTAAATAACCTCAACCTGACCGTGCCGAAGGGCAGCTTCTACGGCATCGTCGGCCCCAACGGCGCAGGCAAAACCACTGCCATCCTCGCAGCAACGGGCATCATTCGCCCCGACAGCGGCAACTCCTGGATCGCCGGGCACCCACTGTGGGCAGACCCCGCCGAAGGCACCCGGGTGGAAGATGAGGTGCTGGCAGCCAAGCGCAGCTACGGGCTGCTGGTCGACGGCCTCCCCGTGTTCGAACGCCTCAGTGGCAAGGAGTATCTGGAATACCTGGGCTACCTGCGGGACATCCCCGGCGAAGAACTGCAGCAGCGCATCGCAGACCTGCTGCGGGCACTCGATCTGGAGGATGCCGGCAAGAAGTACATCGCCGACTACTCCGCAGGCATGAAGAAGAAGATCCTGCTGGCCGGCGCCCTGCTGCACAGCCCCGAGGTTTTAATCCTGGACGAACCCTTCGAGGCCGTGGATCCGGTATCCGGCGAAGTGATCCGTACGATCCTGCGACGCTACGTGGAAGCCGGCGGCACCGTGATCCTCAGCTCCCACGTGATGGAGCTGATCGAGGGGCTGTGCGACCACGTGGCGATCATTAACCAGGGCACCGTCGTTGCCGCCGGTACCACCGAGCAGGTACGCGCAGGCAAGTCCCTATCCGAGCGCTTCGTAGAAGCCGTAGGTGGCAAGCAGCTGGACACGGAATCCTTCGGCTGGCTACGCGGCGGATCGCAGTCAGCGCACGGCACGCAGGCGCACGGGCCACACGAAGGGCAGGCCGGTGTCGAAGACTAAAACCCTCCTCAAACTCCACTGCAAGCTGTGGGCGCACGCATTCGTGGGCAACCTGCAGATGATCATCGCCTCGGTGGCCGTAACCATCACTGCAGTGATGGGCTGCATCGGCCTAGGCTTCAGCAGCTACGGGGTGCTTGTCAACGATGGAGACCCAGCGATGTTCGTGCTGACGATGGGGCTCGGCAGCGTGCTCTACCTAGCCATGTCGGCCACCTTCCCCAGCGAGGAACGGATGCTGGACCCGCGCATGTTCAGCTCCCTGCCACTGACCGACCGCGACATCCTTCCGGGTATGGTCACGGCCATGTTCATCAACTCGCGGGCGGCGATCTCGCTGGTGAACACCATCATCATGGCCACCCTCGGATACCTCGCGTTCGCGGAGGTAGCCTCCGCGGGCGCGGGCGCCCTGTGGGTGCTGGCGTGCGTGCTCCAGCTGGTGATCACCCTGCTGGCGGGCGAGGCGCTGGCCGCCGCGCTCAGCAGCATCGCCACTAAGTTCAGCGAACTGTGGGGCAACGTCGCCGGGCTCATCGTCACTTTCGGCTTCCTGGCGCTGTACCTCTTGCCGCAGTTGCTCACCGACGGAACCGATCCCACCGCGGCCATCAGGACCAGCGCCGACATCCTGTCCTGGACACCCTTTGCCGCCGCGGCCGGAGCGGCTGCTGACTTGGCCGCTATCGGAGACGACGGCGTCAATAATGGTGGCGGCGGCACCGACCTCGGCACCGGTCTCGCCAAGGGCGCGATCTGCCTCGTGGCGATCCTCGCAGTGGCTTACATAATGCGCGTGGCCGTCAAGCACGACCTCAACAACCCACTGCCGACTCAGCACGCCACCCGCGCTGCGAAGGGCGACAGCCTACTGCTGCCGCGCGTCCCCAGCTCCCCCGTTGGCGCCCTCTACTCCCGCGAGATGCGCTATTGGCGCCGCGACAATCGCTTTATGATGAGCCTGATGGTCGTAGTCGTCCTCTGCGGGCTATACCTGCTGATGGGGATACTCAACGAGGCCAACCGCTGGATGCTGTGGTTCGCACTGTTCTTCGTATCCCTTGGTCCACAGCAGGTCGCGGGCAATTCCCTGGGCATGGACGGCCCATCCAACTGGGTGCACATGGTCGCCGGAGTGCGTGGCAAGCAGATCGTCGCCAGCCGCAGCCTCTCCACCGTGACGGTGCTAGTGCCGATCTGGCTGATCGTCTGCATCGCCGCCGGTGCCATCGACAGCTTTAGCGCCACCTGGCTGCTGGTTAGCCTTTTGACCCTGGGGTGCATACTCCTCGCCTCCGCAATGGCGAACTTCAGCGCCACCCGCTTCCCCGCTCAAACCACCGCGCCGGGCACCAACTCCTTCAAGCAGCGCAACGGCGGCAGCAACGCAATAGTCTCCGCGCTGGTGACGATGCTGATTCTCACCGTCTCTTTCCTGCCGGGCGGGCTGCTGGCACTGGTCCCGCTAGCCATGGCCGATGGAGCTAGCAACAGCATTGCAGACATTCCCCTGCTCAGCTGGCTGGGCGTGCTACTGCACTGGGTGATCGTCATCGGCGCCGCCTGGATCATGAACCGCCGCGCTTCCCGCCGGCTCGACCTCGAGTGGCCAGACATCGCGCAGAAGGTGCAGCAGTACCTATAGCAGCGCGACCGGGGGCAACCTAAGGGGCTAGTTTTCACTCAACCCACCGAAAGATTAGGCAAATCTCACCTAAGGGCTTATGCTAAAGCGGTCCCATCCACCAAGGCGAGACTAACCTAAGCCCGCCCCCCTTCTCCTTGAGGTTGTCTATGCTCTACGCCAACCTGCTCATCGGACTTCGAGAAGGCCTCGAAGCCACGATGATCGTCATCATCCTGGCCGCCTATCTTAAGAAGACCG
>ERZ1673753.889-NODE-889-length-32155-cov-18.720000_pt1 | contig 32155 bp, 28 predicted proteins | sample MGYA00580201_ERZ1673753 | MGnify/ENA primary metagenome ERZ1673753 (study PRJEB41218, sample SAMN15661747) | gut metagenome | host: Homo sapiens | place: Canada: London | collected 2015-08-20/2019-03-30 | study: EMG produced TPA metagenomics assembly of... | reverse complement strand
ACACCAACGGCGACGATCAGGTGAACACCGCCATCGAGGGCGGCAGCGCACCCGATCTGGTCATGGAAGGCCCCGAGCGTCTGGTGGCCAACTGGGGTGCCAAGGGCGTTATGGCTCCGCTGAACGACCTGTGGACCGACGACGCCAAGAAGGACATCTACGCTTCTGTGGAGTCTGCCTGCCACAACGAGAAGGGCGACTACTACGAGTACCCCCTGTGCATGACCGCACACTGCATGGCCGTGAACATGACCAAGGTCAAGGAAGTGGGCGCTGACCAGTACATCGACACCGACAAGCACACCTGGAGCACCGACGGCTTCCTCAAGACCGTGGACGCACTGTACAAGGGCGGCTACGAGAACGTGGCAGCCATCTACTGCAGCGGTCAGGGCGGCGACCAGGGCACCCGCGCCATCATCAACAATATGTACGGCGGCACCTTTACCGATGCAGCCCACACCAAGTACACCGCCGACTCTGCCGAGAACATCAAGGCCATTCAGACTCTGTACGATGCAAAGGGCGTCAACTTCGATCCCTCCATCAACGGCGGCGAGGAGATCACCCTGTTCCGCAACGGCACCCTGCAGATGGCTTTCTGCTGGAACATTGCACAGCAGCTGAACGCTGACACCGCTGCCGCAGGCCAGACCATCAGCGGCGACGAGATCTTCCCCATGGCATTCCCCACCGAAAGCGGCGACCCGAAGCTGTGCGGCGGCATCTGGGGCTTCGGCATCTTTGATAACGGCGACGAGGCCAAGATCAAGGCTGCAAAGACCTTTATCGAGTTCATCGCTGCCGATCCCTCTCAGGTCAAGGACAGCGTGCTGGCTTCCACCTACTTCCCCGTCCGCACCAGCGTGGGCGACATCTACGCCGGCAACGAGGTCATGAGCGAGTATAGCAAGTTCATGGGCTATCTGGGCGACTACTACCAGATCACCCCGGGCTGGACCACTGCCCGCACCGAGTGGTGGAACATGCTGCAGCGCGTGGGCTCCGGCGAGGCCGTCGAGACTGCCGTCAAGACCTTTGTGGACAACGCAAACGCAGCCGCTGCCGCCGAGGCATAAGCGCTACTTTTTCTGAACTGCATCACAGCTGAACCGCAAGGCCCCTTCCTCCGGGTGAGGGAGGGGCCCTTTTACGGAAAAAACACTCTCAAACGAAAGGTTTGGTGATCCTCTTGGCTGCAAAGACGGCAATGAAAGAGCCCAAACGCAGCAGTGCGCTGGTACGGCGCGAAACCTTCGCCTCCTACTGCTTCCTGCTGCCCAGCCTGATCTTCTTTCTGGGCTTCGTCATCTACCCCATGATCCTCTGCGTGGTGACCAGCTTCTTTGACTCCACCATGAACCGCGCGGATATCTTTGTGGGGATGGCAAACTACAAGACCCTGTTTGCCGACCCCATCTTCCTTGGCGCATTAAAGAACACCTTCGTCATCGTTATCGTGTCGGTGCCCATCACCTGCATCTTCTCGCTGTGGGTGTCCTCCGCCATCGTAGACCTGCCGGAGTGGGCCACCAGCCTTTTCCGCTGCGTGTTCTACCTGCCCGTGGTCACCGGCTCTGTCGCCGTTACCGTGGTGTGGAAGTGGATGTACAACAACTACTACGGCATCTTCAACTATCTGGGCAAGAGTCTGGGCCTCATTGACAAGAACATCAACTGGCTGGGTGATGAGCGCTTTGCTCTGGGCTGCATCATCCTGATCCTGCTCACCACCTCTGTGGGCCAGCCCATCGTGCTGTACGTTTCGGCTCTGGGCAATGTGGACCAGTCCATCGTGGAAGCTGCAGAAGTGGATGGTGCTACCGATTTCCAGTGCTTCTGGAAGATCAAGTGGCCCGCCATCATGCCCACCACCCTGTACATTCTGGTCATCACCACCATCAACTCCTTCCAGTGCTTTGCGCTGATCCAGCTGCTGACTTCCGGCGGCCCCAACCACAGCACCGATACCATCATGTACTACATCTACTACACCGCGTTCAAGCTGTACCGCTACGGCTATGGCAACGCCATGGGTGTTGTGCTTGCCATCATCATTGCCATCCTGTCTGCGATCCAGTTCAAGGCTGGCAACCAGAATAATTGAGGAGGTGCGTAACAATGAGTGCAACTGCTGCAACCGCAAAAAAGCAAAAGCCCTTGAAGCGTCACCCCAGCAAGCTCAAGCAGGCCAGCGCCTATACCATCCTGACCCTGATCCTGATCAGCATCGTGGCCGTGACCTTTGCGTTCCCGCTGTACTGGATCATCACCGGTTCCTTCAAAACCGGTGCAGCCATCAACTCCACCACCCCCGAGTGGTGGCCCCATGAGTGGGTGCTGACCAACTACCAGAAGCTGTTTGCCGGAAAGAGCGCTCCGCTGTGGCAGCTGGCCATCCCCTTCAGTGCACGCTTCAGTGCCGACGGTGATCCCATCTACTTCTCGGTCGGACCCACCGCTCCTGCTGCCCTGCGCTGGATGATCAACACCGTGTTCATGGCTGTTGTCTCCATGATCCTGACCTGCATCACCGCCGCCATGGCCGGTTATGCACTGGCCAAGAAGCGCTTTGTGGGCCGTCAGCTCCTGTTCACCCTGATCGTGTGCGCAATGGCTCTGCCCAAGCAGGTCATTCTGATCCCCCTGCTGCGTGAGATGAGTGCCCTGAACCTCTACAACACCATCTGGGCCGTCATCTTCCCCATCGTCGGCTGGCCATTCGGTGTGTTCCTGATGAAACAGTTCAGCGAGGGCATCCCCACAGAAATGCTGGAAGCCGCCCGCATTGACGGTGCAAGTGAAGCCAAGACCTTTATCAGCATCGTGCTGCCCATGGTCAAGCCGGGCATCGGTGCTCTGGCCATCTTCACCTTTATCAACAGCTGGAACGATTACTTCATGCAGTTGATCATGCTGTCCAGCACCAGCAACCTGACCATTTCTCTGGGCATTGCAAAGCTGCAGGCGGAAAACAGCACCGACTTCGGTCTGATCATGGCAGGTGCTGCACTGGCTGCTGTGCCTATCATCATCATCTTCCTCATCTTCCAGAAGTACTTCACCAAAGGCATCGCAATGGGTGCTGTTAAGGGCTAAAATTGCGACCGCCGCCTGCGGCGGAAACAGGAAGCAATTTTTGGCGCAGCGGTCTGCAAGACGCAAGGCCCGCACCAAGGGCCGAAGCGGATGCAGGGCACCGCAAGAGGGCACTGATGCAGTTGCCCGGAACAGAAAGCGTTGGAGCTTGATGTTCAGGGAGCAATTTTTGGCGCAGCGGTCAGCAGGATGCGAGGCCCGCCCAAGGGCCGAAGCAGACGCTGGGCACCGCAAGAGGGCGCTGATCCCGTTGACCGAACGAAAAGCGTTGGAGCTTGATGTTCAGGAAGCAATTTTTGGCGCAGCGGTCCGCAAAACGCAAGGCCCGCACCAAGGGCCGAAGCGGATGCAGGGCACCGCAAGAGGGCGCTGATGCAGTGAACAGAACAAATAAGCATATAGGAGCTTAAGGAGACAAACCATGAAAGATATCACTAAGTACCAGGGCGTTATCCCCGCTTTCTACGCCTGCTACGACGCAGAGGGCAATATTTCCACTGAGGGTGTCAAGGCCCTCACCCGCCACCTGATCGCCAAGGGCGTTAAGGGCGTGTATGTCGGCGGTTCCTCCGGTGAGTGCATCTACCAGCATGTGGACGAGCGCAAGGCCGTGCTGGAGGCAGTGATGAGCGAAGCCAAAGGCAAGCTGACCGTCATTGCACACGTTGGCTGCAACAACACCGCCGACAGTGTGGAGCTGGCCCGCCATGCCGAGAGCGTGGGTGTGGATGCCATCGCCTCCATCCCCCCCATCTACTTCCACCTGCCCGAGTATGCCATTGCAAAATACTGGAATGACATGTCCGCTGCTGCTCCCAATACCGAATTCGTCATCTACAACATTCCCCAACTGGCTGGCACCGGCCTGACCATGAGCCTGCTGAAGGAGATGCTCAAGAACCCCAACGTGGTGGCTGTCAAGAACAGCTCCATGCCCACCCAGGACATCCAGATGTTCAAGGATGCCGGTATCGCTGCCCGCGGCGAAGGCAACTTTGTGGTCTTTAACGGCCCCGATGAGCAGTTCGTCTCCGGCCGCGTCATCGGCGCAGACGGCGGCATCGGCGGCACCTACGCCGTGATGCCTGAGCTGTATCTGGCCATGAACGAGCATATCAACAAGGGCGAGGTCAAGGAGGCTCAGGCTCTCCAGTACGAGGCCGACCGCATCATCTACAAGATGTGTGAGGCCCACGGCAACCTGTACGCCGTGCAGAAAGAGATCCTGCGCCGGATGTACGGTCTGGAGCTGGGCGGCGTGCGTGAGCCCATGCCCAGCCTGATTCCCGAGGATGAGGCCATCGTGGTCGAAGCACAGGCCATGATCGAAGCCGCCATCGCAAAACTGTAAGCTGAACAAGCGCCCCCTCTCCGTCTCTTTTCAGAGGGGAGGCGGGCGCTTCTTTTTTGGAGGGAAAGCGTATGATCTGCGATACCCTGGATCAACTGCATCTGTACAAGGGGTTCCACAAAAACCTCGACACGGCCATTGAGTTTCTGGCCGCACACCCGCTGGATACCCTGCCGCTGGGCCGTACCGAAGTGGACGGCGACGAGGTGTTCATCAATGTGATGGATGCCGATCTCAAACCCCACACCGGTTCCCACGCCGAATATCACCGGCTCTACGCCGATCTGCAGATCGACCTGACCGGCGGCGAGGGCTGGGGCTACGAGACCGCCCCCGGCACCGAGGTGGAGCCCTACCAGCCGGATATCGGCAAAAAAGACAGCGAGGATGCCGTTTTCGGCGCTCTGGGCGAGGGGCGGTTCGTCCTCTTCTTCCCCGGTGAGCTGCACCGCCCCGGCGTGGAAATGCCCGGCTGCGATCGTGTCCGCAAAGCTGTAGTCAAGATCAAGATGGAGGATAAGTATCATGGATAAGGAAAAACTGTTTGCTCAGATCAAGGGCGGGCTGATCGTCTCCTGCCAGGCATTGGAGCACGAGCCCCTGTACACCAAGGAGGGCGGCGTGATGCCCCTGATGGCCAAGGCTGCCGCCATGAGCGGCGCGGTGGGCATCCGTGCCAACACCGTGCGGGACATCACCCAGATCAAGGAGGTCGTGGACCTGCCCGTGATCGGCATCATCAAAAAGGACTACCCCGGCACCCCCATGTACATCACTGTGACCATGAAAGAAGTGGACGAGCTGGTGGCCTGCGGCGTAGATATTCTGGCGGTGCAGGGCACGGGAGCTCTCCGCCCGGACGGCTCCACCTCTGCTGAGTTCATCCGCGCCATCAAGGCAAAGTACCCGGATCAGCTGGTGATGGCCGACTGCGACAACTTTGAGAACGCCATGGCCTGTGCCGAGGCCGGTGCCGACTTTGTGGGCACCACCATGCGCGGCTACACCCCTGAGACCCAGGGCATTGACGACATCGATTTTGATTTCGTCCACAAGCTGGCCACCGAGTGCCCCGCCAAAGTCATTGCCGAGGGCCACATCCACTACCCCGAGCAGGCCGTCAAGGCACTGGAAGCCGGTGCTTTTGCACTGGTGGTGGGCGGTGCCATCACCCGCCCTGCCGAGATCACGGCCCGCTTCACCGGAGCCATCAACGCCATGAACAAGTAAAACGGAGACACTGAGATGAAACAGTATCTTGCGATCGATATCGGCGGCACTGCCGTCAAGCTGGGCATCGTGGATGAGACCGGCACGGTGGGCCCCAAGGCCGAGGAGAGCGTCAACTTTGACGGCTACCAGACCCCGGTGCTGGCCACCGTGCTCAAAGCCGCCAGAGCCTTTGTGGAGACCCAGAACATCGACGTGAACACGCTGGAAGGCGTGGGCGTTTCGGCCACCGGCCAGATCGACAGCCGCAAAGGTACTGTAGCCGGTACCTGCGGCAACTTTCCCAACTACATCAACAGCCCCATCCAGGCCGAACTGGAACGGCTCTTCGGCCTGCCCGTCACCGTTGCCAACGATGCCAACTGCATGACGCTGGGCGAGGTCTGGGTCGGCGGCGCAAAGGGTTATACCGATGTCATCGGCGTGACCCTGGGCACTGGCGTGGGCGGCGGCATTCTGACCGGCGGCCGCCTTTTGGAGGGTGCCCGCGGACTGGGCGGTGAGCTGGGCCACTACCGCACCCATGCACTGAACGGTGTTCCCTGCACCTGCGGTGCCACCGGCTGCTGGGAGCGCTACGCCGCCACCACGGCTCTGGTACGGGCCGCACAGGAAAAGGACCCGGCCTGGAAAGACGGCCGCGCCATTTTTGCTGCTGCGGAGGCTGGCAACGAGACCGTTCTGGCCCTGCTGGATGCCTGGACGGATGAGATCGCACAGGGCCTTGCAGGCATGGTGCACATCTTTAACCCGCAGCTCATTCTCATCGGCGGCGGCGTGAGCGCCCAGCAGAAGCTGCTCATTGAGCCCATTGCCGCCAAAGTCAGGGCCTCCGTCATGCCCGCCTTTGCCGAGGGGCTGGAGATCCGCGCCGCCCAACTGCACAATGATGCCGGTATGGTAGGCGCAGTCTATTACTTCCGCCAGCAGCACGGCGAAGCCTGATCATCTGAACGATCAAAGGAGTATATTGAGATGAAAACACATATTCTCTGCCTGGGCGATTCCAACACCCACGGTTATTGTGCCGACCCCAAGGATAACGCCGATGGCGGCATCCGCTTCAACGAGGACGAGCGCTGGACCTGCCGCCTGCAGGCTGCTCTGGGCGACAAGTATCTGGTAACCGAAGAGGGCCTTTCTGGCCGCACCACCGTTTTTGTAGATCCCATCCACGAGTCCATGGATGCTCTGAGCGTGGCCTATCCCCTGCTCAAGAGCCATGAAGTCATCGACCTGCTCATCATCATGCTGGGCACCAACGATGTGAAAGAGCGCTTCAACGCAAACGCTGCCTGCATTGGTGCGGGCATGGAGCGCCTGATCCAGAAGTGCAAGACCGTGGATTGCTGGGGCGGCAAGGACCCCAACATTCTTGTAGTTGCTCCTCCGCGCATCAAGGAGGGCTTCCACGATGAGGTCATGGGCGACGGCTGTGTGGAGAAGTCCAAGGGCGTTGCCGGCTGGTACAAGATCATCACAGAGCGCAACAACGTCCATTTCCTGGATGCTGAAGGCTGCGAGTTCAACCAGATCGACTTCATGCACCTGACCCGTAAGGGCCACGCACAGCTGGCTGAAAAGCTGGCCGAGCTGGTGCCAACGCTGCTCTGAGTCAAAAAGAACAACCCTCTCCGTCATTGCCTCGCAATGCCGCCTCGCCCTTTCGGGGGAAGCAGGCAAAGCAAAAGGCTTTGACGGAGAGGGTTGTTTTCTTTTGTCAGATGTAATCCGAAATATACGGGATCTTATGGAAGAGCACGTCATCCAGCCGTTCCACAGCCTCTTCCCTGCCCTCGATGCGCTCCAGCTCATACAGACGCTCTGCGGTCTTGTAGCCCAGCAACAGGGTGGTAAAGGTGCCGATGCCCATTTTCAGGTGATACTCGGCGGGTTCACGGGTCATGGTACAGTGCCCATCCGCAAAGCGAACGTTGAACGTCCGGTCGTTCCATGGCAGAAGCGAGTCCTCGATCTCCAGCTCGATACACAGGGTGCCGCCGTCCGGGTCACAGGGGTAATCGGCGAGGAAATCCTCCACGTCGATGATGCGTCCCATGGCATAGGGGCGGATGCTCTCCTTGATGTCGCCATCGTCCATCTCAAAGGCGATGGGTTCGCTGAAATAGGTGCTGCCGTGCACCTCATCGATCATGGAATCATGGGCATGGATATACTCCCACAGGCCTTTCTGGGCCTCGCGGTTGAGGTAGACCATCTCCTTGATGTGCATGATGTCGTTTTTGATGAGGTAGACCATGTAGCCGCAGGGCTTATCCTTGACGTTGTAGTAGACCGCAACATTGGTATCGTCCTCATCCCAGCGCCAGTATTCCTCCCAGGCCAGACTGTTGCGGAACAGACAGCCGTGGGTGATGGACGCAAAGTGGGAGTGCAGCTCATGGAACTCGGTGTTATCCCAGCTGACACGCCGGACATAGCCGGGGGCCTTGACCTTGGTGGGGATCTGCCGGTCCTTGATGTTGAACGAGATCTTGTTGGAAACGATCTCCCAGCCCAGATGATGGTACAGCGGAATGCTGTACGGGTAGAGCAGGGCGAAGGATTTGCCCTCCTCGTGCATCTGGGTCAGGCCCTTGATCATCAGGTGTTTCATAATGCCCTGCCCGGTGTACTCCGGGTAGGTGCAGACACTGGTGACAAAGCCCACATGGTAGACCGTATCGTAGATGTTCATTTTCAGCGGATAGACGGCAAACTGGGACACCAGCGTGTCTCCATCAAAGCAGCCCAGTACATCGGCACGTTCCAGCACCGGGAACTTGGACTGCTTGATCTCATCGTCCTTCCAGCCTGTGGCAGTCAGCTCTTCTTCCGTGACCTGAAAGGTGTAGCGGAGCAGTGCGTTGTACTGATCCAGATCCTTCGCTTCCAGATAACGGGTCAGATAATGGTCTGCGGCGTTCATACGAACACCCCCGTCCTTACGGGGTCAGACGGTTGGGGCCGCGGAACAGGAACTCCGCGTCCTTGATGCTCTCGCCCACCAGCAGCATGGTCAGGCGGTCGATGCCCAGACCGAAGCCGCCGTGCGGGGGGCAGCCATACTGGAAGAACTCCAGATAGAACTTGACATCCTCAGCCAGACCCTTTTCCTCGGCCTGCTTCTTCAGCACCTCATAGCGGTGCTCACGCTGAGCACCGGTGGTGATCTCCACACCGCGCCAGATCAGGTCGTAGCCCTGAGGCACGCCGTTCTCGTCGCGCATGTGGTAGAAAGCGCGCTTCTCAGCATCGTAATCCGTGACGAAGAGGAACTCGTGGTTATAGTGCTTCTTCACCCAGTCGTAGCTCAGGCGCTCGGCCTCGGTGGTCAGGTCACCCTTCTCGGAATCGTCCACCACATAGCCGAAGTCCTCTTCCAGACCCTTGTACAGGTCAGCCAGCTTGACCACGGGGAACGGGGTCTCGGGCACGATGACTTCCTTGCCGAACAGCTCCTGGATCTGGTCGCCGTATGCGTCCTTCACAGCCTGCAGGCCAGCCTTGAGCAGCTGCTCCTCCATGGCCATGACATCCTTGTAAGAGGTGATGTAGCTGAACTCCAGATCGAAGCCGGAGAACTCCGTGGCATGCTTGTTGGTATAGCTCTTCTCGGCGCGGAACACAGGGCCGGTCTCGAAGATGCGCTCAAAGCCTGCAGCCATGGCCATCTGCTTGTAGAACTGAGGGCTCTGTGCCAGGTAGGCGTTGCGGTCGAAGTAGTCCACCTTGAACACCTCAGAGCCGCTCTCGCTGGCAGCAGCGATCAGCTTGGGGGTGTGGATCTCGATGAAGTTCTGGTCCAGCAGGAACTTGCGCATGGCGTTGACCATGCAGCTCTGAGCCTTGAACATCAACTGGTTCTCGTCGGTCCGCAGATCGACCCAGCGGTAATCAATGCGCTGGTCGATGCTGGAACGCTCCACCGCCTTTTTCTTCTTGGTGGCGGCAATGGCCTTGCGGGCAATGGGCAGTGCATCCGCAATGCTCTCCACCTCGATGGCCTCGGGGATCATCTCGATGCCGCCCATCTTGACGTAGTCGTTCTCGACCACCTTACCGGTGACAGTGATGACAGAATCAGGGGTCAGCTGATCGATGGTGTCCACCAGATCAGGATGATCCTCTTTTTCAACCGTGATCTGCAGCTTGCCGGTGATATCCTTCAGTACGATAAAGGCCATATACTTGCTGTTGCGCAGGTTTTCAATAAAGCCCTGTACCTTGACCGTATTGCCAATTTCCTTTTGTACCTCGTTGATGTAGGTGCGATTCATGGAAATCCTCCTTTGATGTCTTATACCGTTTTATTATACGCTTTTCAGGGGATAAATCAAGTATTCTGCCCGGGCCAGTCTTACTTCTTGTGGTTTTCCTCTTCGTGCAAAGTGCCGGTGCCGCCCTCGACCACACCGTCGTGGTCGAGCACCGCCCTGATGGTGCCAAAGAAGCACTTTACGTCCATGCCAAAGCTCAGGTGCTCCACATAATAGCCGTCCAGCCGGGCCTTGTCCACGATCTCCAGCTCATCCCGCCCATGGATCTGAGCCCAGCCGGTCAGGCCGGGGCGGACATCGTTGGCACCGTACTTGTCCCGCTCGGCCAGCAGGTCATACTGGTTCCACAGCGCCGGGCGCGGGCCGATGACTGCCATATCGCCCACAAAGATGTTCCAGAGCTGGGGCAGCTCGTCCAGACTGGTCTTGCGCAGGAAGTGCCCCACCCGGGTGATATACTGATCCGGGTCCTTGAGCATGTGGGTAGGCATATCGTGGGGGGTGTCGATGCGCATGGTGCGGAACTTGAGGATATTGAAATGCTGTTTGTGGATGCCCACCCGCTTCTGCCTGAAAAAGATCGGTCCCGGGGAATCGATCTTGATGGCAAGGCAGAGGATGAGCAGCAGCGGCGAGAGACCGATCATGCCGCAGAGGGACAGAATGACCGCCAGCAGCCGCTTGATGCCGTTTCGATACATGGAAGATCCTCCCTTTTCAGAGTACCTTTTATTATAGCAAGCCCTTCGACAGTTTGCAATCCATTCCGTGCAGTTTCACGCCTGAGAGGCTCCGGCAGGCGCAACAGAAGTATTGGCTGTTGCGTAGACCACAAAACGCCTGTTTTGTTGCATTATTTATCCTGTTTTCTCTCTTGTTCCGGAACGATTTCTGCCGTATCATTACAGTAACCACTCTATCTGAAACAGGAGGTCTATTCTGTGATCCAGCGTTTTTCTTTCGGGCATCCCTTCCCCACCCAGAGCGTTGTGCTGTCTCTTCCCGCGGAAAGCGGCCCTGTCCCCTTTCTGACTCCCGATGGCACCGGCTGGCGGTTCACCCTCAGTGAGCAGGCTGCGGTCTACGGTCTGGGCGAAATGCCCCGCGGCATCAACAAGCGCGGCTGGCACTACATCACCAACAACACCGATGAATCCCGCCACAGCGAGGACAAGCTTTCCTTCTATGGTGCGCACAATTTCCTGCTGGTGCGGGACGGCAGCACCTGCTTTGGCCTGTTCGTGGATTTCCCGGGCAAGGTGTATTACGACATCGGCTATACCCGCCACGATCTATTCTCTTTCCACACCGAGACTCCCGACTATGATCTGTATCTCCTCTCCGGCGGGAACGAGAATGCGATCTGCAAGGAGTTCCGCACCCTCATCGGCCGCAGCTACATCCCACCCAAGTGGGCATTCGGTCTGGCACAGAGCCGCTGGGGCTACAAGACCGAGGAGGACGTACGGGAAGTTGCACGCCAGTACAAGGAGCACGACCTGCCGCTGGACATGATCTGTATGGACATCGAGTATATGCAGGACTATGCCGATTTCACCGTAAACAAGGAACGTTTTCCTGATCTTGCAAAGCTCTCCGCCGACCTGAAAGCGCAGGGCATCCGTCTGGTGCCCATCATCGATGCCGGCGTACGCATCGACCCCAACGACCCCACCTGCACCGAAGGGCTGGAAAAGGGATACTTCTGCAAAAAGGCCGATGGAACCCCCTTTGTGGCGGCAGTCTGGCCCGGCAAGGCCTACTTTGCCGACTTCCTGCGCCCTGAGGTGCGGGAGTGGTTCGGTCACAAATACAAGGCCCTGACCGACTGCGGCATCGAGGGCTTTTGGAACGATATGAATGAGCCCTCCCTCTTCTACTCACCCGAGCGGCTGCGCGCTTTTCTGAACGACATGGCCGCCCTGCGGGAGAAGGACAACATTGAGCAGGAGGAGTTCTTCCCGCGCGTGGTAGGCGGTGCCATGGGACTGATGAACAGCCCGGCAGACTATGCCAGCTTCTACCACGAGGTGGACGGCCAGAAGGTGCGCCACGATCAGGTCCACAACCTCTACGGCGGCAGCATGACCCGCGCCGCTGGCGAAGCCTTTACCGACTTGCGCCCAGGCCAGCGCACCCTGCTTTACAGCCGCTCCAGCTTCATTGGCAGCCACCGCTACGGCGGCATCTGGCTGGGCGACAACAATTCCAGCTGGGCCCAGCTGCTGGCCAACATCCAGATGATGCCCAGTGTCCAGATGTGCGGTTTCCTGTACAGCGGTGCCGACCTCTGCGGCTTCTCCTCCGATACCACGCCGGATCTTGCCCTGCGCTGGCTTGAGTTCGGTCTGCTCACCCCGCTGATGCGCAACCACTCCGCAGTTGGCACCCGGATGCAGGAATACTACCGCTTCCCCGAGGTGCTGCCCGCTGTGCGCAATATGATCCGTCTGCGCTACGCCCTGCTGCCCTACCTGTACAGCGAATTTATGAAAGCCGCGCTGGAAAATACCAGCTACTTCCGGCCGTTGGCCTTCGACTACCCGGATGACCCCGATGCCCGGGAGGTGGAAGATCAGCTTCTGCTGGGCGAGGGCCTGATGGCCGCTCCCGTCTATGTCCAGAACGCCCACGGGCGGCATGTCTATCTGCCCGAGCCCATGAAGCTCCTGCGCCTGCGGGCTGTGGACGACTACGATGAAGAGATCCTGCCCGCCGGGCACCACTATATCCGCTGTGCGCTGGACGAAGTGCTGTTGTTCCTCCGTCCGGGTCACATCGTTCCCGTGGCACAGCCCGCCAACAACACCTCTGAGCTGGATGATGCCAGCCTGACCCTGTGGAGCTTCCTGCCCGACGGCGAATCTGCGGAGTACCGGATGTACCGGGATGACGGTGTGACAACAGAATATGAGAAGAAAGAGCACTGGAAAACGCTGCAGATCCATCATTCCTGATCGAAGTGCCCCGGAAAGGCAGGATCTCCCCTGCACGGCATCTTGTATTTTACAGAAAACTGTATTATAATATAGATGTTCTTTACAAATTGCGTTGTGCCACAAAACGGCACGGCGCATTTTTTACGCTTCAATTTTGGTGCAAGAGTATGAGAGAAGTTTCAAAGGAGGCGGAGCTTTCATGGCACAAATGTCCCAGGCCGGTGATCTGACCAGCGGCCCGATGCTGAAAAAGATCATCCTGTTTTCCCTACCGCTGGCGGCATCCAGCTTTTTGCAGCTGCTGTTCAATGCTGCCGATGTGGTCGTGGTGGGCCGGTTTGTCGGCAGCGCCGCGCTGGCAGCAGTTGGTTCCAACGGTGCGCTCATCAACCTGCTGGTCAACCTGTTTGTCGGCCTTGCGCTGGGTGCAAACGTTGTGGCTGCCCGCTGCTATGGCGCAAAGGATGACCAGGGCGTGCACGAAGCGGTGCAGACCGCTGTTACCCTGAGCCTTGTGGGCGGCGTACTGATGGCTTTTGTGGGCTTTTTTGCAGCCCACGGCCTGCTGGAACTGATGTCCAGCCCCGAGGATGTCATTGACCTTGCCACCCTTTACCTGAAGATCTACTTCATCGGAATGCCGATGACCATGCTGTACAACTTCAACGCCTCCCTGCTGCGTGCCGTGGGCGACACCCGCCGCCCGCTGGTCTGTCTGGCGGTGGCAGGTGTCATCAATGTGGTGCTGAACCTGCTGTTCGTCATCGTGTTCCAGATGAGCGTGGCGGGTGTTGCGCTGGCCACCATCCTCAGCCAGACGGTATCCGCCATTATGGTCACGGTGCTGCTGGTCAAGGAAGAGGGTGCCATGCACCTTGACCTGCGGCATCTGGGCTTCCACAAGAAAGCCCTGCTGCAGATCATCCAGATCGGCCTGCCCGCCGGTCTGCAGAGCACCGTGTTCAGCCTGTCCAACGTGGTGATCCAGTCGGCTATCAATTCCTTTGGCTCCACGGTCGTGGCCGGAAACTCTGCCGCATCCAACCTCGAGGGCTTCATCTACACCGGCATGAATGCCTTTGCGCAGGCGGCCGTGACCTTTACCAGCCAGAACGTGGGTGCCCGCCGGTACGACAACCTCGACCGCGTCATGCGCAACTGTCTGCTCTGCGTCACTGTGGCGGGCCTGTTCCTGGGCTGCGGCGCTTACTTTGGCGGTGAGGTCCTGCTGCACTTCTACTCCACGGATGAAGCCGTGGTGGCTGCCGGCCTGTCCCGGATGCAGATCATCTGCACTGCCTACTTCCTGTGCGGCATAATGGACACTCTGGCCAGCTGCCTGCGCGGACGCGGCTACTCGGTGATCCCCATGATCGTCAGCCTGGTGGGCAGCTGCCTGCTCCGTCTGGTCTGGATCGCAACCATCTTCCGGATGTTCCGCTCCACCGGCACGCTGTACATCAGCTATCCCATCAGCTGGGCCCTGACCGCAGGGGTGCATCTCATCTGCCTGCTGGTCGTGCGCAAAAAGATGAACGATCAGCTGAAGGAAGAGAGCCGCCTGGTCGCATAACAAAAAATGCTCTCCTGTGCTCAGCAGGAGAGCGTTTTTGTTTACAGCATCTTCTTTAACAGATATCGGTCATACCCGCCGTACATCTCACGGCGGTCGGCAATGACAAAACCGCAGGCAAGGGCATTGTTCAGGCTGTATTGATTCTCCGGGCTGACGGTGGCCCCGATGCCCACGATGCCGGGCCGGACAAGGGGCAGCGCCGCTTCCAGCAGCTTCCGCTGCAGGCCGTTGCCCCGCCAGTCCGGGTGGACCACTGCGCTGTCCGCATTGGCCCAGTGCTCCCACTCCTCCCGGGGCACCCCCAGAAAGGCCGCATAGTTGTGCGTGCTCCGGCCGCAGTAGCGCAGGATAAAGTACGCCCCCAGCCGTTCGCAGTCATATGCCCCGATGCACAGGTCCTCCCTCAGGTAGGCCGTGATATTCTCCAATGTGTCCGGCACAAACTGCTCCGGGTGAGGCATGGCGGCCCGCACTTCGTTCTGCAAAGCAAAGAATGCGGCGGCATCCGCAGGGCCGCACCGGCGCAGGCGAATGGGAAGCTGTGCAGGTCGGCCACACACTTTTTGCAGTATCAGTTCCATTTTGTGAACCCTCCAAAAATAAAATCATACTTTCTGCTGGATTCCAGTATAATTACCATTCAAAATAAAGTCAAATCATGCTATAATGAAAGTAAGAAAATCTGTCCGGCGCAGCTTTTGGGATGCAGGGCAGGTTTTCCCAAGTCCAGGCGGGCACTGCCCCGCCCGCGAACCGGAGGAACAGCCCATGAAAGAATCCAGCTCTTCGTCATCCATCCGCCTGGGCGGTGCGGTCATCAGTGACCGTGTCGTCGCGGCGCTTCTGGAAGAACTGCGCACCGGCCGCTACGCCGATGCTGACCGCCTGCCCGCCGAGGTCGATCTGGCCGCGGAACTCGGTGTCAGCCGTACCGTGATCCGGGACGCGCTGAGCGAGATGGAGCGCGCCGGTTACATCGAGCGCGTGCGCGGCATTGGCACAGTGGTCAACCGCACTGTGCTCGGCCTGCGCAGACGCCTTGACCAGAAGCTGGAATATTACCCGCTGATCCGCAGCTTTGGCAGCTACCCCCACGCCGATGGCATCCAGATCTATCCCATCCGCGCCGGGGCTGAGCTTGCCCGGGATCTTGCCATTGCACCGGGGGATGAGGTCATCTGCATCAAAAAACGCATCCTGGCCGACACCACCCCGGTCATCTACTCCATCGATTATCTGCCCCGCGCCCTCTTTGGCAGCCGGGACTACACCCGCATCGACCTGAGCGGTGGCGTGTTCGATATCCTGGAGCAGGAATGCAACCAGCAGATTTCCTCGAATGTGGCCCACCTCAAGGCCAGCTGCGGCGACGAGGCCATCCGGGCTGCCATGCGTCTTGCCCCCGGCGAGGCCATGCTGCTGCTGGATGAGATCTGCTTCAACCGTCTGTGCCACCCGGTCATGCGCTCACTGAGTTATTACACGAATTTCTTCGATTTTTCCATTCTACGAAAATTACTTTGACGGAGGTAAAATTCATGCGCCATCTCATCGATCCCTTGGATTTCAGCCAGGAGGAGATCACCTCTCTGCTGGATCTGGCCGACCGCATCCGCTCCGATCCTGCCGCTTACCAGGACGTTGCGGCTCACAAAAAACTCGCCACTCTGTTCTATGAGCCGTCTACCCGCACCCGCCTTTCCTTTGAGGCGGCCATGCTGAACCTGGGCGGCCATGTGCTGGGCTTCCCGAGCGAGACCGTCTCCAGCGCTTCCAAGGGAGAAAGCGTTGCAGATACCATCCGTGTGGTCTCCTGCTATGCTGATATCGTGGCAATGCGCCATCCCAAAGAGGGTGCGCCGTTCCGCGCTTCCCGCTACTCCCGCATCCCGGTCATCAATGCCGGTGACGGCGGCCACCAGCACCCCACCCAGACCATGACCGATCTGATGACCATCCGCACCCGGATGGGTCGGCTGGATAATCTGACCATCGGCCTGTGCGGCGATCTGAAGTTCGGCCGCACCGTCCATTCTCTCATCAAGACCATGGCACGCTGCAAGAACATCCGCTTTGTGCTCATCAGCCCCGAGGAGCTGCGGGTGCCCGACTACATCATCAAGGATGTGCTGGAGGCCAACGGCATCGAGTACCGTGAGACCCGGAGCCTGGAGGAATCCATGCCCGAGCTGGATATCCTGTACATGACCCGTGTGCAGAAGGAGCGCTTCTTCAACGAGGAGGATTACATCCGCCTGAAGAACAGCTACATCCTGACCAGCGAAAAGATGGCCCTTGCCAAGCCTGAAATGGCAGTGCTGCATCCCCTGCCCCGCGTGAACGAGATCGCGCTGGATGTGGACAACGACCCCCGTGCTGCCTACTTTGAGCAGGTGCAGAACGGCGTATACATCCGCATGGCACTGATCATGACGCTGCTGGGTCTTGCCGACCCCAAGGCACCGAAGGAGGGCAACTGATATGCTGAATATTGACGAGATCCAGAACGGCATTGTGATCGACCACATCAAGGCAGGCACCGCTGTGGGCCTGATGGAGCTGCTGGGCATCACCGGCAACAAGACCGCCAACGTGGCACTGATCCAGAATGCGCGCTCCCACAAGGCCGACTGCGGCCGCAAGGACATCATCAAGGTCGAGGGGGATGCCTCCTGGCTGAACCTGGATGTGCTGGCCTACCTTGACCCTGACATCAGCGTGACCGTGATCGAAAACGGCAAGGCTGTGCGCAAGGAAAAGCCGAAGCCCCCCAAGCGTCTGGTGAACATTGTGCGGTGCCGCAATCCCCGCTGCATCTCCTCCATTGAAGAGGAATGCGACCAGATCTTTGAGATGAGCTCCAACGGCAAATACCGCTGCATCTACTGTGAGCAGGAGCTGCAGGTGAAGCCGGAATAATCGGTACAAAAGCAAAAGGCAGTGCGTCCCACGCGGCGCACTGCCTTTTTTGTTTGTTACACGAAATCCTCCCGCATCGGAGTGAAGATATCCAGCAGGATGCCCGCTTCCGCGCAGGTGCAGCCATGCTCCACATCGTCTTCCTTCCGGCCTGATCTCAAACAAAAAAAGTCCGACAAAGCTCCCTCCGGCAGCACCGCCCGGCATCCCATTCCCACATACGATGCCGTGCAGGTGCAGTGCATTCAGAAGGTCTCTATCTGCAGCAATCCCCCAAGATCGCCATTCAGAGCTTCGTCAGACTTTTTATTCGTAAAGACGTTCCGGCCCACGCACACACGCCTGCGTTCCCGGATGTTCCTTCCTCTGTCGGCCGCAAACCATACAGCGGGGAGGCGCTCCTGCCTTTAACTTAGTTTCATTGTAGCAGATTCCGATGAAACTTTCACCCCAAATGTCATATTCTGCAGGGTTTCATGTCATAACTTGCGGAGCGGGATGGTGCAGGTAAAGCGGAACCAGCACTCCCGGCAGCTGATGGTATATTCGCCGCCGTATTTTTTCAGCACATCCCGCACGTTCCACAGCCCGAAGCCGTGGCCCGCCCCTTTCTGAGAGATGCGGGGCAGCTGACCGTCTACGAGGTTCAGGTCCTTCTCCACCCGGTTGCGGACAGAGAGCACCACCTCGTCCTCGCTCTTCCGCATCCGCACATAGACCTCCGGCGGATCAGCCTGCGCGGCGGCCTCAATGGCATTGTTGAGCAGGTTGGAGAGCACGATCACAAGGTCTGTCTGATCCATGGGCATATCCCGCAGATCGGGCAGATCAAAATAGACCATGACCCCTTTTCGGCTGGCTTCCTCGTACTTTTTGCTGAGCAGGGCATCCAATAAAGGGTTGTGGGTGTTCATAATGGTGGTATTCGCCGCAATGGTCTTTGTGAGCGTGGAAAGGTAGGCCTTTGCGCCCTCGTAATCGCCCTGCTGGAGCAGCAGAGCCAGTGCCTCGGTGTGATTGGTGAACTCATGGGTCAGCCGCCGCTGGGTCTTGTAGGATTCCAGAAGAGCTTCTGCGCTTTTCTTCTGGCGCACAGCCTCCACCATCAGTGTCTGCTGCAGCAACATCTGGTCGTTGACCATCTGCACGATCCCCAGATGGATCAGCACTGCTATGGTCAGACCAAAGGTCAACATCATGTTCATCATGCTGGGCACTTCACTGCCGCCGGATACCATCAGCACGATGTTCAGCACCACAACGATGCCAGGAAAAAAGGACATGACCAACATCTGCAGCGGGGTCAACGCCTGCTCCCGCCGCCAGCGCCGGATAATGTAGGCTGCAAGCAGGCCAGCCCCCACAACAGCAGCAACCAGCAGGAACAGACAGCTGCGGTAGCGCCAGACCTCCCGGACGGGAATGTGCTTACACCAGGCAAAGGTGTAGCTGACCGTGTTTTCCGTCAGCAGGCACATAATGCCGTTGACAAGGCAGGCCGAGAGCTTCTGGTTCCAGCTTCCGCCGAAAAAGAGCACCGTGACCAACAGGTAGATGACGTTCAATATCACAGATTCGATATTGAAAAAACCAATGTCATGCCGGATCGAGGCCGCCAGAAATACTGCTGCCAGCAGGGCTGCCCACAGGCAGGGGAAGCGGAATCTCCTGCCGCGGCCCAGAAATGCATGGTCCACCATGATAAAGGCCGCCCACTGGCCAATACAGACCAAATGCCCCATCAGAAGCCAGAGCATTTCCTTAGTCATCCCCAAACTGCCCCTTCCATTCCAGATAGGTGCTGCGGATCTCAGCATAGCCGTTCCGGCTCACGCCCAGCTTGACCCCATTGCGCAGGGTGACCATATAGCTGCTGATCTGCCGGATGTACTTCATATTGACCACCGCGCTCCGCCCCACCCGCAGAAAGCCGTTCTCAAACAGGGCCTGCGGCAGCTCATTCAGCTTGCCATAGTAGGAACACAGGGGCTGGTGGGCCACATCTCCGTAAACGTTGATCTTGCGCAGGTCGCTTTCGAGGTAGTAGATGCTGTCGTAGGGCAGCTCAGTCTCGGTGCGGTTCTGCCGGATAGTCAGGGTCTTGGGAGCCCGGTGATCCTGCTCGTGCAGAATGGCATCCAGACAGCGGGGCAGCTGGCAGTCCAGATCGCGCTTGAGGATATAGCGGAACGCATTCACGGTGTAGCCCTCCGGGGCAAATTCCAGATAGGCCGACACATACACCAGGCAGATCTCCGGGTTGCACTGGCGCAGCTGCTTTCCCAGTGAGATGCCGTTCATGGTGTCCAGATCCACATCCAGCAGCGCCACCTGATACAGATCAAGATCCCGCCGGGCCAGTGTCTCTTCCCCGCTGTGGCAGACGGTGCATTCCACCTGCAGGCCCCGCAGCGCAAAGAAATCCCGGACGAGCGTTTCCACACGGGCAGCAAATAACGCATCGTCATCACAGATCAAAATGTGCATTGTGTCCTCCAACAAAAACGCCCTCTCCGTCAGTGTTTCGCACTGCCACCTCTCCCAAAGGGCGAGGCAATTGCTGCTCTGACTTCAGGCTGTGCAAGTTGCTTCCCCATCAGATGCGTTGCCCTCCTTGGGGAGCTGGCGAGCGAATGCGAGACTGAGAGGGTTTATTTTCTTATGCAAAGAACTTGTCGTAGATGCCAAAGGCGAAGATGAACAGCACGATCACGGGCAGACCGTAGGTCAGGTAACTGCGCATCCAATCGTGGATCTTCAGCCCCTCGCCGGTGTTGACCTCTTTCTTATAGTTATCCCAGCCCCAGCCATAGCGGGAAACGCAGAACAGCAGGTAGACCAGGCTGCCCAGCGGCAGGAACAGGTTGCTGACAAGGAAATCCTCGAAGTCCAGCACTGCACCGCCAAACACGGCAAAGCCATCCCAGGCCCAGAGGTTATACCCCAGCACGCAGGGCATGGACAGCAGGATGATGAGGAACAGGTTGACCAAACTGGACTTTTTACGGGTGCAGCCGGTCAGCTCCATGCCGCAGCAGATGATGTTCTCAAACACCGCCAGCACAGTGGACAGGGCCGCAAATGCCATGAACAGGAAGAACAGGCTGCCCCACAGCCGCCCCAGCGCCATGTTGGCAAAAATATTGGGCAGGGTGATGAAAATCAGGCTGGGGCCTGCGGTCTGATCCACACCAAAAGTAAAGCAGGCCGGGAAGATGATGAGACCGGCCGTGATGGCCACAAAGGTATCCAGCACCACCACACGGACGCTCTCGCCCAGCAGGGAGTGTTCCTTGCCGATGTAGCTGCCAAAAATAGACATAGCACCGATGCCCAGGCTCAGGGTGAAGAAGGCCTGATTCATCGCACCCACCAGGGTGTTGACGATGCCAACCTCCTTCATACGGCCAAAGTCGGGCACCAGGAAGAAGGAAAGACCCTCCTTTGCGCCGTCCATGAAGAGGCTGTTCACGGCCAGAATGACCATGATGAGGAGCAGGGCGATCATCATGCCCTTGGTCACACGCTCCAGACCATTCTGCAGGCCCTTGGCGCAAACCAGAATGCCCAGAACGACCACGAACACCATCCAGAAGGTCATAATGCCGGGGCTTGCCAGCATCTCGGTGAACTTGCCCGCCACCTCGTCTGCGTTCAAGCCGGAGAGCTTTCCGGCGGCAGTCATATAGAAATAGTGCAGCATCCAGCCTGCAACGGTGGTGTAGAACATCATCAGCAGGTAACAGCCGATCAGGGTAAAGTAGCCGTGGATATGCCACTTCTGGCCCGGCTTTTCCAGCACCTGATAGGCACGCACCGGGCTTTTGCGGCTGGCACGGCCCACAGCAAATTCCATGGTCATAATGGGCAGACCCAGAATGACCAGGAACAGCAGGTAAAACAGTACAAAGGCTCCTCCGCCGCCCTGACCTGCCATATAAGGAAATTTCCACACGTTGCCAATGCCGATGGCACAGCCTGCCGACAGCAGGATGAAGCCCAGCCGCGATTTCAGCGTTTCACGTTCCATAATAAATTTGTCCCCTCCAATAATTTCAGCCGCCCGCCTTCTGCACGAAAAACAGGCGAAATCAGTTTATTATATCACAAATTGGAAGAGAATGGAGTGCTTTTTCGTATTTTCCCTTGCAAATTTCTTTCATCTTATATAAAATAGACAAGATGAAATGTGTACAACACGGAAAGGAACAACCGGATGGTCTCAGACGAAACAGCCTACCGGAAGTATCTGGCCGGAGACGAAGCTGCCGCTCAGCTGTTGGTGGAGCGGTATGGCGACGCGCTGACCCTTTACATCAACGGCGTGCTGGGCGATATCCACGAGGCAGAGGATCTGATGATCGAAGCCTTTGCCCATATTTTTGCAAGAGAGCGGCCCATTCAGGATGGCTGCTTCAAGGCTTACCTCTATAAAACCGGGCGCAATCTCGCATTGCGCTGCAAGACCCGGCGGCGGTTTTTTCTGCCGCTGGAGGAACTGCCTTTTGAACTGCCGGACGAGGCACTGGCCGAAACCGGGCTGTTCCAGAACGAACAGCACCAGCAGCTGTACGCCGCACTGGGCAAGCTCAAAAAGGAATACCGGGAGACACTTTTTCTGGTCTATTTTGAAGAACTGAGCTACCGGCAGGCCGCACAGGTGCTGGGACGCACGGAGCAGCAGGTAACGAACCTTGTGTACCGGGGCAAGCAGCAGCTGAAACAACTTTTGGAACAGGAGGGATATCAGTATGAAAACTGATGCCGAACGGATGGCGCTGATCCGCCAGCGCACGGCCCAGTTGCAGCGTCAGGCGCGCGCACGGCAGATGCTGCTGATCGATGCAGGCTGTATGGCGGCCTGTCTTGTGCTGGTGGTCTGCCTGGGCCTTGCCATGCCCGGCTGGGCAGGCACATCGGTCGCGCTGCATGTTTCCCCCACCGGCACCGCCGGGATGCTGAGTGAGCGCGGAGCCGACGGTTATATCCTGGTGGGCGTACTCTCGTTCCTGCTGGGCTCCTGCGTGACCATCCTGCTCTACCGCCTGCGCCGCAGCAGTGAAAAGAAGCACACGAGGGACGACGATGAGCTTTGAGATCATTGACAACACCTTTCAGGTGATCGTGCTGGCTGCGATGGCGCTCCTCGCCTTTCTCCTCGCCTTCCGGCGCAGCAGCCGCTCCTGCCTGATCCTGGCGTTCGGCTACGCCAGCTTTATGATGGGCACTTTGTACTACCTGCTCCATCTGATCATTCTGGGCCATGGGCCGCAGGTGTTTTATGTGGCCGAATGCTCCTGGATGGCCTCGTATTTCTTTTTTCTCTCGCTGGAGATCCTCTACTATTGGGAGGGCCTGCGCCCGCCGTTCTCGCCTTTTGCGCTGGCGGCCGGGGTGGTCATTGCCGGAGTTGTCATGCGGGTGCAGGTGTTTGGCCCCTCTCCGCTGATGTCTGGTGCGCTTGCGCTCACCTTTGGCGCGCTGGCCTACCTCTGTTTTTCGGCCCTGCAAAAGGAAAAACGGCTCCGGCCTTATGAGATCGCACTTTTGTTTGAAATGCTGTTGCAGATCCTTCTGTTCGTTGCCTCCGAGTTCATCCGTGATTACACCCGGTTCAACCTTTACTATGCTGTGGACATCCTGTTGACCCTCACGCTGGTCAGCTTCCTGCCCCATATCCTGCGGGAGGAGCCCCATGACCTACATTGAAAACATCTTTTTGTGCCTGGCGCTTCCCATGCTGCTCTCCCTGCTGTTCACATCGGGCAGCCCCCGGCGCTTTACCCTGTTCGTGGTGCTGGGCATGGCCACCTGCCTGCTTTCGGCTTATGTCAGCAGCTTTTTCATGGGGCGGCACCAGTGCAGTGCCGTGACCACCGCCATTGAGATCGCACCTGTCTGCGAGGAGATCCTGAAGCTGCTGCCTCTGCTGCTCTACTTTTTGATCTTTGAGCCGGATTCCCACAAGCTGACTCCTGCGGCCATTGGCATTGCAGTGGGCTTTGCCACCTTTGAAAACGTCTGCTACCTGACCGAAAACGGTGCAGGAAGTTTTGTTTTCCTGCTCATCCGCGGCATGTCTGCCGGGGCCCTGCATCTGGTCTGCGGCATCCTGACCGGTCTGGCACTGGCCTATGTGTTCCGCCGTCCGTGGCTCACCTGCACCGGCACGGTGGGGATTCTGGGGGTCTGCATGGTGCTGCACGGCATCTACAACCTGCTGATCACCGCCGACGGCTTCTGGCAGATGGTCGGGTACTTCTTTCCCTCTGCCATCATCGTCACCCTGTTTGCGGCAAGGCTGCTCCACAGGGGCAAGCACACTGTTTTTCGCTGACCGTTTCCCGCTCTTTTCCGGAGCGGGAAATTTTTTTGAACTTTTTTCAAATTTGGGTGAAAGGAATCGGCGCGAACTGTATTATAGGAGATAGAGAGGACGGAAAGCAGCCGCTCTGATGATCTCTCAAAAGGAGGGACTGTCCATGACCCAGAAGGCGAGTGTTCGTATGGAGGAAATTCGCCGCCGCACACGCAGGCTTCGTCAAAGGCGGGCACATCGAATCAACTGCACTCTCTCCGCAGTTTGCTTGTTTTTGACAGTCGGCATTGCATCCCTGCTGTATCAGGAGCATGTTCCGGGTCTTTCCATCGTTCTGGCCGGGTACGGCTCGGTGCTGCTGCACAGCGGCGCTGATGCTTATATCGTGGTCAGCGTCGGCTCCTTTGTCACCGGCGTTGTATTCACGCTACTCGGCATCCGGTACAGGCAGTACAAAGCACTGCACCGCCCCTTCTCCCCGGATGCTGCAGACAAGGCTTCCTCCCAAAGCCTCTCTGACGACCAGTAGCGCCCTCCATGCTCTTCTCCCACACACTTTTCTCCATACCCCGAAAAGGCTCTGCCGTTTCTCCCGGCAGAGCCTTTTCCCTTTCAACCAAAAACAGCACGCCGAAACCGAACGGCGTGCTGTTTTTTCTGGTTCTATGGTTATCTGTCCCACTTGTCGCACAAGGCGTTGATCTGGTCGGCAAACTTGGCAAGATCCTTGTTGGCCCCGCCCTCGTTGTGCTCGATGACGCGGAGCAGCCGCTTGCCGGCGCTGACCAGCCGCTGGAACACCGTTGCGGCGCGGGACGCGCCCTCGCTGGGCTTGTGCTCCAGCCGGACACGGGAGCCTTCCTGCAGGCAGACCGCACCCTCGGCCCCAATGGCCCACTGCTCCCCATTATATGGCGCACAGGCGGTAAAGCCCTGCTCGGTCAGGGTCTGGGCAAAGATGTTCTCCACCTCGTCCTCGCCATGGATGACGAACACCCGCTTGGGCTTGGGGCTGAATGCGTTCACCCAGGCCAGCAGGCCCTCGCGGTCGGCATGGCCCGAAAGGCCCGTCAGCTGACAGATCTCTGCCTGCACGTCGATGGTCTCACCGAACAGCTTGACATTGACGGCACCATCGATCAGGGTGCGCCCCAGCGTTCCCACGGCCTGATAGCCCACAAAAAGGATCGTGCACTCCGGCCGCCACAGATTGTGCTTGAGGTGGTGGCGGATGCGGCCTGCCTCGCACATGCCGCTGGCCGAGATGATGACCTTGGGCACCCGGTCGGCGTTGATCATCCGGGACTCATCGCTGGTCACGCTGACCTGCAGCCCCGGGAACTGGATGGGATCGATGCCCTGGGCCAGCAGCGCCCGGGTATCCTCGTCAAAGCAGTCGGGGTCGGTATCTTTGAAGATGCGGGTCGCCTCAATGGCAAGGGGGCTGTCGATGTAGACCGGGAAATTGCCATGGCCGGTGACCAGCCCCTCTTTTTTGATCTCCCGGATAAAGTAGAGCAGCTCCTGGGTGCGGCCCACCGCAAAGCTGGGGATGACCACATTGCCGCCCCGGTCAAAGGTGCGCTGCAGGATCCTGCTCAGCTCCCCCACATAGTCCGGGCGGGGACCGTGGCTGCGGTCGCCATACGTAGACTCCATAAACACATAGTCCGCGTCCCGGATCGTTGTCGGATCCTTGATGATGGGCTGATGCTGGTTGCCGATGTCCCCGGAAAAGACCAGCTTGGTGGTGGTGCCGCTCTCAGTGACCCAGATCTCGATGCTGGAAGAACCCAGCAGATGGCCCACATCGATGAAGCGGATCACAAGGCCCGGGGCCAGTTCGATCTTAGTGTTATACTCCATGCCCCGGAACAGCTGCATGGCCGCCTCGGCATCCTGCACGGTGTACATCGGCTCCACCGGCTCGGCACCGGCACGCTTCGCCTTGCGGTTCTTCCACTCAGCTTCAAACTCCTGAATGTGGGCAGAGTCCCGCAGCATGATGCTGCACAGCTGGGTCGTGGGCTTGGTGGCATAGATCCTGCCCCGGAAGCCGTTGCGCACCAGCAGCGGCAGCTGGCCTGTGTGGTCGATATGCGCATGGGTCACCAGCACGCCGTCAATTTCACCCGGTGCCACAGGAAAGGGCTGGTTTTCGTAGACATCCTTCCCCTGCTCCATACCGCAGTCGATGAGGTAGCGCTGCCCAGCTGCTTCCAGCAGGGTGCAGCTGCCCGTGACCTCGTGGTTGGCTCCCAAAAATGTGAGCTTCATAGATACACCTCCCAGTTCGGTTTTGCACCCTTAGTATAGCATAACTCGCCGCGTCCATCTGCCCAAATCGTGTAAAGAGTTATCGGGCAAAGCGCCGAAATTTTGAAAAAGTTTTTATACAATCTTGACAAACCACCCCCAACTGAGATAAACTTTATTCGTATGACGTAACTTCTACAGAGATTCAAAATAGAGAGGTAGTTATTTATGGTTCGTAACGATTTGCGCAACGTCGCCATTATCGCTCACGTTGACCACGGCAAGACCACGCTGGTGGATGCCATGCTGCGTCAGAGCGGCGCTTTCCGCGACAATCAGGTCGTGGCAGAGCGTGTCATGGACAGCGGCGATATCGAGCGTGAGCGCGGTATCACCATTCTGGCCAAGAACTGCTCCTGCACCTACAAGGGTGTCAAGATCAACATCGTTGACACCCCGGGCCACGCCGACTTTGGCGGCGAGGTCGAGCGCGTGCTGAAGATGGTCAACGGCGTGCTGCTGCTGGTGGACGCTGCTGAGGGCTGCATGCCCCAGACCCGTTTTGTTCTGCAGAAGGCTCTGCAGCAGAACCTGAGCCTGGTGGTTGCCATCAACAAGATCGACCGCCCCGATGCCCGCATCAAGGAAGTCATCGATGAGGTGCTTTATCTGCTGATGGATCTGGGCGCTTCCGATGAGCAGCTGGAATGCCCCATCCTGTTCTGCTGCGGCCGTCAGGGCACCGCAAGCCTGGACCCCGATGTGCCCGGCACCGACCTGATCCCCCTGTTCGATACCCTGCTGGACACCATCCAGCCTCCTCAGGGCGATCCCGAGGCTCCCTTCCAGATGCTGGTCTCCTCTGTTGACTACAACGAGTTCGTTGGCCGCATCGGCATTGGCCGCATCCAGAACGGCGTTGCCAAGGTCGGCGAGGAAGTGGTCGTGTGCGACTGGCACAACCCCGACCTGAAGATGCGCGGCCGCCTGACCAAGCTGTACGATTTCCAGGCCAATGGCCGCCAGCCCTGCGACAACATCACCGCAGGCGATATCGTTGCATTCTCCGGCCTGCCCGATGTCACCATCGGCAACACGCTGTGTGCTCCCTCTCAGGTTGAGCCGCTGCCCTTCGTGAAGATCAACGACCCCACCGTGGAAATGACCTTCTCCGTCAACGACAGCCCCCTGGCCGGCCGTGAGGGCAAGTACGTCACCAGCCGCCAGATCCGTGACCGCCTGCAGAAAGAGCTGCTGAAGGACGTTGCTCTGAAGGTGGAGGATTCTCCCACCACCGATTCCTTCCGCGTCATGGGCCGTGGTGAGATGCACCTGTCCATCCTGATCGAGACCATGCGCCGTGAAGGTTATGAGCTGCAGGTCTCTCCCCCGCACGTTCTGACCAAGGTCATCGACGGCAAGACCTACGAGCCTATGGAGCACGTTGTCATCGACGTGCCCACCCAGTATCAGGGTGCCGTCATGACCGGTCTGGGCCAGCGCAAGGCCATCCTGCAGCAGATGGAGTCCCTGGGCTCTGACCGTGTGCGTCTGGAGTTCCGGATGCCCAGCCGCGGCCTGTTCGGCTACCGCAACCAGTTCCTGACCGATACCCACGGCGAAGGCATCCTCAACCAGATCTTTGATGGCTACGATGTCTGGGCCGGTATGATCGCCAATCGTTCCACCGGTTCTCTGGTCAGCTTTGAGACCGGCGATGCCGTTACCTACGGCCTGTACAACGCGCAGCAGCGCGGCACCCTGCTGGTGGGCGCTGGTGAAAAGGTCTACGAGGGCATGGTCATCGGCTACACCGCTTCCGGCGAGGATGTGGATGTCAACGTCTGCAAGACCAAGCACCTGACCAATACCCGTGCTTCCGGTTCCGATGACGCTCTGCGCCTGATCCCCGTCAGCAAGCTGAGCCTGGAGGGCTGCCTGGAGTTCCTGGCACAGGATGAGCTGCTGGAGGTCACCCCTGAGAATCTGCGCATCCGCAAGCAGATCCTGAACCACGACCAGCGCATGAAGGCCAAAAGCAAGCTGAAGTAAGCTGCTTCCCTTCCCGATCAACATAAAAAACGGCATCGCAAACCGATCGGTCTGCGATGCCGTTTTTGCGTTTTGCTCCTTATTCAGCGCTGTATGCGCTGCCCATAGTCCAGGAGTTGGAAGCCGAATACTTTGCGTGGTTGCGCAGGTAGGTGACCCAGGCACCATAGCCGTTTCCGGCCGAGAAGTGGACTCCATCCGGAGCCGCCAGCATCTCCTTCAGATTCCCGTTCTCATCGGCAAAGGTCTCCCACAGGTCAAGGTAGACACAGCCCTTGTCTGCAGCCAGCTTTGCCAGCTGCTCGTTCACCGAGCGCAGGACATCGGACGCAAGACCGGGCTTTTCCGCAGCGGCCTGGGGCCGCACCGGCGGGATGGACTGGACATAGATGACGCAGCCGGGCAGGGCCTGCCTGAGCTGATCCAGCATCTGGCCATAGTAGGCCAGAAAGCGGTCTGCTGCCCCCAGCGTGGTCAGCGTGTTGGTGCCCAGCAGGATATAGAGCTTTTTCGGCTGGGCCGCTGTCAGCACATCCATTGCCACCTCTGAGCCGCGCACGCTGCTCTTGACCGCGCTGCGGTTCACGATGGCATCGGGGCCCACACCGGTATAGCCGCAGATGAGCGCCCCGCCCAGGTTGATGCTGTAATCGGAAAAGCCCACGGTCAGGCTGTCGCCCAGCAGGGCCGCATCCGAAAAGTAACTCAGATCCACCTGCCCACAGCTGGGCTGACGGATCACGCTGCTGTCATACGCCTTGACCTGATAGGCCCCCGCTGCCTGCCGGGCGGGGCCGAACTGTTCCAGCGTGACAGCCGACGCATCGGCGGCTCCACTGCCTTCCCCTGCCGTACCGCCGGCGCTGTCTGCCGCTGAGGCTCCCGTATCTCCCTGCATGGGCAGCGGAGCCAGGATATTGGCCGCTGTGCCCGCCGCCGGGCTTTGCTGGACAGCCTCGCTCTGCTTTTCGCCATTTTCCAGAATGGCCGTGATGGCCAGCGACAGCAGCAGGATTGCTGCAATGACCCCCGCCAGCCGCAGGCCGGTGCCTGCCTTGCTGCGCCGTCTCCGGCCATGGGTGGAATGATATTCGTGTGAGATTCCCATTCTCTTTCCCGCCTTTCCCTGTTTTCTTTTCTCTATCATTACGGTCAGTATCCCCGAAAAATTGCAAAGTTTGCATTCTGCACTCCGACCGACCCTGTGTTTTTGTAGGATACGCCAAATATTGTATCATAATTTTTTTGCCCGTGCAACCAATCAGGTCTTGCATACAACAGAGAAATAGTTTACAATAGTATTGTTGCAGGAATTGCACAGTTTTCATTGAATCAGATGCACATCCTGCATTCTTTTTGTACGACTTGCGGCGCGCATCCGCAATCTCCTTCCCCGGGCAGTGCAGGGCTCTGGGAGGACACAGAAGGACTTGCCGCGCTTTGCAGGACGTGAAATGTTGTTCTTTTGGATAAGGAGGACGTATGTCAAAAAATGTCATCATCGGCCAGAGCGGCGGCCCTACCGCCGTTATCAATTCCAGCCTGGCAGGCGTATACAAAGCTGCCTGCAGTCTGGGGGCCGATAAGGTCTACGGAATGAAGTACGGCATCGAGGGCCTTTTAAAGGAAGAGATGCTGGAACTGAATGTTCTGCTGGATGACCGCATGAGCATCGAGCTGCTCAAGCGCACCCCGTCCAGCTATCTGGGCAGCTGCCGCTACAAGCTGCCGGACCCGGACGTGGACTCTACCCCGTTCATCAAGCTGTTCACCCTGTTTGACAAGTACGATATCTGTGCGCTGTTCTACATCGGCGGCAATGACTCGATGGACACCATTGCAAAGCTCTCCCGTTACGGTGCCCAGGTGGGCAGCAGCGTCCGGTTCATCGGTGTGCCCAAGACCATCGACAACGACCTTTGCCTGACCGACCACACCCCCGGCTACGGCTCTGCCGCCAAGTACATTGCCACCATCCTGAAGGAGGTCATCCGTGACTCCTCCGTTTACAACATCCGCAGCGTGACGGTGGCCGAGATCATGGGCCGCCACGCGGGCTGGCTGGCTGGCGCGGCCTGTCTGGCCGGCGGCGATGACTGCGAAGGCCCCGACCTCATCCTGCTGCCCGAAGTTCCCTTTGACCCGGACAGGTTCCTGACCCGGGTGGACGAGCTGCAGCGGGTCAAACCCAATGTCATCATTGCAGCCAGCGAGGGTGTTAAGACAGCCGACGGCACCTATCTGTGCGATCTGGTCTCCACCGCCGGGCAGCTGGATGCCTTTGGCCACAAGGCCATCCTCAGCGGCACCAGCCGGTACCTTTCCGATCTCATCCACGACAATCTGAACTGCAAGAGCCGTGCCATCGAGTTTTCGACTCTGCAGCGCTGCGCCAGCCATCTGGCCAGCCGCACCGATGTGAACGAGGCCTATGCCGTGGGCGGCGCTGCCGCTTCCGCTGCCTTTGCGGGCGAGACCGGGCGGATGATCTCGCTCAAACGCATTTCCGATTACCCCTACCAGTGCATCACCGAGTCGGTGGATGTCCAGCAGGTGGCAAACCTGGAGAAAAAGGTGCCGCTGGACTGGATCACCCCGGACGGAATGCAGGTGACGGCGGCATTTGAGGAGTATGCCCGTCCGCTCATCCTGGACGAAGTGACACCGGTCTATGTCAACGGTACCCCGCGCCATATCTGCCTGTAAGTTTCATTTGCGCGTTTCCTCCCCCCCCTCGTGGTCTGTTTTCGTGCTCCTGCACGATAATATAAAAGCCGAAACAGAAGAAAAGGAGAAATCATCATGGGTAAAAATGCAATCGTTGGTCAGTCTGGCGGCCCTACCTCCGTCATCAATGCAAGTCTGGCAGGCGTATTCGAGAGCTGCAAGAGCCGCGGCGCTGAGATCGTTTACGGCATGTGCAACGGCGTTGCCGGTCTGCTGGAGGAGCGCGTGGTGGATCTTTCCACCGTGCTGACCGATGACCTGGATATTGAGCTGCTCAAGCGCACCCCGTCCAGCTTCCTGGGCAGCTGCCGCTATAAGCTGCCCGATTGGCACGATGACGAGACCGTTTACAAGAAGCTGTTTGCCATCCTGGAAAAGCTGAACATTGGCTACTTCTTCTACATTGGCGGCAACGACTCCATGGATACCATTGGCAAGCTGGCTGAATACGGCAATCGCATCCAGAGCGACATCCGCTTCATGGGCGTTCCCAAGACCATCGACAACGACCTGATGGTGACCGACCACACCCCCGGCTACGGCTCTGCGGCAAAGTACATCGGTGTGGTGATGAAGGAGATCATCCGCGATGCCACCGTTTACGGCACCAATTATGTCACCGTGGTTGAGATCATGGGCCGCAACGCCGGCTGGCTGACCGCTGCTGCCTCTCTGGCCAAGAGCGATGACTGCGAGGGCGTGGATATGATCTGCCTGCCCGAAGTCCCCTTCAACGTGGAGCACTTCATTGAGAAGGTCCGCGCCATGCAGGAGAAGAAGCCCAGCATCGTGATCGCTGTTTCCGAGGGTGTCAAGCTCGAGGACGGCCGCTACGTCTGCGAGCTGGCCGATGATGTGCACGCAGTGGACGCTTTCGGCCACAAGGCACTGACCGGTACCGCACGCTATCTGGCGAATGTGGTCGCCCGCAATCTGGATACCAAGACCCGCTGTATCGAGCTGTCTACCCTGCAGCGCTGCGCTGGTCACCTGACCAGCCGCACCGATATCACCGAGGCTTACCAGGTGGGCGGCGCTGCTGCCAAGGCTGCCTTTGAGGGTGTCACCGGTCAGATGGTCGCCCTGAAGCGCATCTCCAACAGCCCCTATCAGTACATCACCGAGCTGCACCCCATCAGTGAAGTTGCAAACCTCGAGAAGAAGGTTCCCCTGAGCTGGATGAACGAGAATCACACCCAGATGACCGAGGAATTCCTCGAGTATGCCCGCCCGCTGATCCAGGCTGAGCTGACTCCGCTGTACATTGCAGGTCTGCCCCACCACATCTACATGAAAAAGTAATTTCTCCTTTGAATCCTTCTAAGGCATAGCAAAACTCCCGCCCGGATGCGTGAACTGCACCCCATTTGTTAGACAGTATGGTATACTGTTTAGGAAATGGGGTGT
>ERZ1673753.887-NODE-887-length-32220-cov-5.786818_pt1 | contig 32220 bp, 22 predicted proteins | sample MGYA00580201_ERZ1673753 | MGnify/ENA primary metagenome ERZ1673753 (study PRJEB41218, sample SAMN15661747) | gut metagenome | host: Homo sapiens | place: Canada: London | collected 2015-08-20/2019-03-30 | study: EMG produced TPA metagenomics assembly of... | reverse complement strand
AACACGGGCGAGAAGTATCCCGCCTGCCAGCTCTGCATCGAAAACGAGGGCTATCCCGGACGCTCCGCTGCAGCCGACGGCGGCGCCCATCCCGCCCGCCAGAATCTGCGCGTTATCCCCATTAAGCTCGACGGCGAGCGCTGGGGCTTCCAATACAGCCCGTACGCGTACTTTAACGAGCACTGCATTGCCATGAGCTCCGAGCATCGTCCGATGCACGTCGACCGCAAGGGGCTGACCTGCCTGCTCGACTTTGTCGACCTGTTCCCGCACTACTTTATTGGCTCCAACGCCGACCTGCCCATCGTGGGCGGCTCGATTCTGTCGCACGACCACTTCCAGGGCGGCGCGCACGAGTTCCCCATGATGCATGCCGCCGAGGTCTCGCAGTTTAGCGTGCCCGGTTTTGACCAGGTCAGCGGTACCGTGCTGCAGTGGCCGCTCTCGGTGCTGCGCCTGCGCTCGCATGACCGCGCTCAGCTGCTCGACGCTGCCGAGAAGATTATCCTCGCCTGGCGCGAGTGGACCGATGAGTCTGTGGGCGTCATCGCGTACACAGCCGATGGCGTGGCGCACAACACCGTGACGCCCGTCATCCGCCGCGTCGACTCTCGCGGAAATGCCGGCGGCGAAATCTACGAGGCCTACCTGGCGCTTCGCTGCAACATCACGACCGACGAGCATCCGCTGGGCGTGTTCCACCCGCATGCCGAGTACCACCACATTAAGAAGGAGAACATCGGCCTGATCGAGGTCATGGGCCTGGCCATTCTGCCGCCGCGCCTGGTTCCCGAGCTCGGCGCTGTCCGCGAGCACCTGCTGGCGGCCAAGGTCGATGCCAGCTACGACCTTGCTAGCGCGCTCGAGGGCGATGATCTATGCCGCAACCACGCCGCATGGGCCGAAGACGTTTTTGCCCGCCGCGCCGACGAGCTTACGGCAGACAACGCCATCGATATCCTGCACGAGGAGGTCGGCGTGGTGTTTGGCCACGTGCTCGACAACGCCGGCGTCTTTAAGTGGGACGAAGCCGGCCGCGCCGCCCAGCAGCGCTTTATCGACTCGCTGTAGCACGCGAGCTCGAACGCACGCACTTAACAAATAGCGCCTACACGACCGCGGCGCCCGCCGGCAACATCGCCGGCGGGCGCCGTTTTCTGATGCAAGGGTAACTAATTTGCACCAAAACAAGGAGTGTTCCAAACAGCCGACAGAGAAGGAACGCTCCCAGGTGCCGACCTAAACCAACACATTATTCGATGGAAAAACGTGGTTGCCTCCCACATTATTCGATGGAAAAACGTGGTTTGCTCCCACATTTTTCGATGGAAAGACCAACACGGTCTTATACTAACCATGATCGTTAGGAGGCAGTATGCAGCGACAGCTAATGGACGAACTCATCGCTTGGAAATCTAGGGCAAACCGCAAGCCCCTCCTGCTTAAGGGGGCCCGCCAGACGGGAAAAACCTGGCTTCTCAACGAATTCGCAGGCCAGCAGTATCAAAACGTCATCCGTTTTGACTTTATGCTCGAACCGGGCGCACGTTCGCTGTTCGACGGAAGCCTAGACCCCAAACGCATCATCTCCCAGATAGAGCTCCTGCGCGGCCAGACCATAACGCCGATAGACACGCTCATCATCTTCGACGAAATCCAAGAGGCACCGCGTGGCATCACCTCGCTCAAATACTTCAACGAGCTGGCGCCGGAATACCATATCGTGGCAGCCGGCTCCTATATGGGGCTCGCGCTCCGACGCGAAAACGAGTCGTTCCCCGTCGGCAAGATTGACCAGCTTGCCATGCGCCCCATGGGGTTTGTCGAGTTCGTTCGTGCCGTCGATGGCGATCCGCTCGCAGATGCCATCCTTGCCGCAGACATGGACCTGCTGGCAAACGTTTCCGAAAAGCTCGAGCGCCTGCTCAAGGAATACCTCGTTGTCGGTGGCATGCCAGAAGTTGTCTCCGCTTTCGCCGCCTCCCACGATTTCATCGAGGCCCGCAGGCTTCAGCAGCAAATCATCGAAGCTTACGAATCCGATTTTGGCAAGCATGCGCCAGCCCGCATCGTCGAGCGCATGAGGCTGGTTTGGAAATCCCTTCCCGGCCAGCTCGCAAAGGAAAACAAGAAGTTCGTCTACGGTGCGCTCCGTCCCGGGGCGCGCGCACGCGATTTTGAGGAAAGCCTCCAGTGGCTCATGGACTATGGAATCGTTCATAAGGTACCACGTGTTTCCGCCCTAAGAGCACCGCTCACAAGCTACGAGGATCTCTCGGGCTTCAAGCTGTTCTGCAACGACACCGGCATCCTCGGAGCACTCTCCGGCCTCTCGCCAGCCATTGTTCTGAACGGGCCCGCTGTTTTTACGGAGTTCAAAGGCTCGCTGACCGAGCAATACGTCGCACAGGAGCTTTTGCTCCAAGGCAAAACTCCCGCGTATTGGTCATCCTCCTCCGGCAATGCAGAGACTGACTTTGCCATCGACCATGCGGGGACCGTGCTTCCGCTCGAGGTCAAGGCGGCAGAGAACCTCAAAGCAAAGAGCCTGAGGATTGCCTGCGAGAAGTTCAAGCTCGAGCGCTGCGTGAGAACATCGTTAGCGGCATATAGAGACGAGGGCACGCTCGTCAACATTCCGCTCTGGGAGATTGGGCAAATCGACAAGCTGGCATAGGCGCTGTGGAGGGGGTGTCCCGTAAGGAGTGTCCCAAACTGCCGGCAGAATAGGAACGTCCCTATCTGCCGCATTCCCGAAGCAAGGCAACGCCGATGTCTTGGAAACGACAGAGCGGGCGGGCCGCATTTGAGACAAGGTGACGTGAAACGAAAGGGCGCTGACCTTCTGGTCGCGCCCTTGAAGTTGAACGTCAGATTGTCCAAATGCGGCCCGCGCAGCGTCGGTAGGTTACGGCGTTTGGTAAAACGCCGTAACTCGACGCCGTAACTCTAAAGCTCCGTTACTTCAACGTTGTTGAAGATCTCATCCCAGCGGTCCATGACCAGGTGGCCGGTCTTGGGATCCATGGCGTTGAGCTTGCCGCAGGTATTGGCGGTCTTGAGCACCGTGACGTCGTCGGCGCCAGCAGCAATGGCATGTGCAAAGCCGGCGATGGTCGAGTCGCCGGAACCCGTCGCGTTCACAGCCGCAATCGCAGGCGTCTTGGCGCGGAACGCGCGGCCCTCATGGAAGCCCACCGAACCGGCAGCGCCCATCGAAACGACAACCCAGGGGATACCGGCAAAACGGTCATCGGCGGCAAGCGCCTCGCGCAGGGCATCGACATCATCGGTCGTAAAGGACGTACCCAGCAGGCCGTTAATCTCGGTCAGGTTGGGCTTTACGAGCTCAGGCTTAGCGTCGGACTCCAGCGCGGCCTCCAGCGATGCACCCGAGGTATCGAGCAGCACCTTGGCGCCCGCCTCCTCGGCGATCTTGACGAGCTCGGCATAGTAGCCGGCATCGACGCCACGCGGCAGCGAGCCCGAAAGCGTCACAACGTCCGCCTTCGCTGCAAGCTCGGCAAACTTGGCCGTAAAGGCCTCGAGCTCGGCCGGGGCGATCTGCGGGCCGCTCTCCAAAAGCTCGGTCTGATTGCCCTCGTGCAGGATATTCAGGCAGATGCGCGTCTCACCTGCGATGGGCACAAAGTCGTTCTTGACGCCGTCGGCATCCATGAGCTCGGCCATATAGGCACCCATATGGCCACCGAGTAGACCGGTCGCGAGCACGTCATCGCCCAGCTGCAGCAGCACGCGGCTCACGTTGAGGCCCTTGCCGCCAGCGGTCTTTTCGGGCGTCACACGGTTAACATCGTCGATGATCAGCTTGTCGAGCTGATAGCGCGTATCAATCGACGGGTTCATGGTAACGGTCAGAATCATGTTGAACTCCTGTTCCGGGGCGGCATAACCCGCCCCAAACATACGATAACTCGTTAAAGAATCTCGATCTCAAAGCCGCGAGTGACGGTCTCTCCCGGCTTGGCCATCAGGCAGCCACGCTTGTGCTCCAGAATATCGTCCTCGTCGGAGCAGGTGGACAGACCACCCCACGGTTCAACAGCCACAAAGTCGCCCTCGGGCTTGCTCCACACAATCAGGTACGGCATATCGGGGAACGTCAGGCGCACGCCCTTGTCCTCGGTCTTCTTGGTCAGCGTAACCACGCGGCTCTCGAGCACGTCAAAGATGGTCTCCGCGAAGTCAAAGAGTTCATGGGTAAGCGGCAGGTTCTGGCCGATCATGGGGTTCTTGCTGCGATGCTCAACATCAATCAGGCCCGTCGAGGGAACGGCAGTACAGAGCTCGGTGGCCTCACGCTGCTCAAAACGAAGCTCATAATCGTCATAAGACTCGCCCTCGTCGAGCGGGCACTTAAAGCCGGGGTGACCGCCCACAAAGAACGGCATGTCCTCGGTGCCCTCATTGGTCACCTCGTACGACACGGCCACCTTTTCCGAATCGATCGTGTAACGAGCAACGATCTTAAACGGATACGGGTACTGCTCGAGCAACTCAGCATGGTCGGCAGAGCTTAAGCTCAGCGCAACCATGTTGTCGCTCTGCTCCTCAAGCTTCCACTCCTGTTTGCGCGCAAAGCCGTGGCGGGCGAGCTTTACCTCGCGACCGCCCATGGTCATTGCGTGACCGTCACGAAGGCCACCGCAGATCGGGAAACAAATGGGTGCCTGGCCCGACCAGACCGAAGGATCGCCCTGCCACAGGTACTCGCGACCGTTGGCTTTAATCGAAGTGAACGATCCGCCAGCCGTGCTCAGTGCCACGCGGATAGAACCGTTATCAAGAACAAACTCCATAGGAGCCTTCCCTTTCTTACGACAGCCCGCCAAGTCAATAGGGCTGATAGAAAACCGGCCCGCGCCCCCTCACAGAAACGCGAGCCGTCAATTGAAAAGCTGCAGAATACTGGGTCCCGCCAAAACGAAGCCCACAAGCTCAGCAAGCAAACGTGTTATCGGAGCAGCTTACTGAACCAGAAAGCTTCGCAACAACAGCGGTAACCCCACAGGTACCCCCAACGTCAGCGAGAAGTCAGCTGGCGAGGCAAGGTGCCGTGAAGCGAGGCGGCATTGACCTTCTGGTCATGCCGCCGAAGCTGAACGGCAGATTGCCCGCCAGATGGCTTCGCAGCGTCGGCCGGTCCGGCGTTCGGTAGAACGCCGGAACCCCTTAGTCGTGATACTCGCCGCGGTCCCACTTCTCGAGGAACTCGTCAAAGAAGTGCGGGTCAGCCTGAGCCTCGGCGTCGGCCTTGTTGCAGGCATCGATCTTGGCGATCAGGGCGTCGTGCTCGGGAGTCTTCTCGTAGGGCTCCTCCAGGAAGGCAAGCATGATATCGGCCATCAGGAACTCGCCGGTGATCTTGCCGCCAAAGCCCACGATGTTGGCGTTGAGCTCGCGACGGGCATACAGGGCAGAGGTCATGTCGCGGACCAGGGCGCAACGGGCGCCGGGAACCTTGTTGACGGCGTTGGTGATGCCGATGCCGGTGCCGCACAGGGCCACGCCAAAGTCGGCCTTGCCGCTGGCAACGGCCTCGCCCACGGCCTTGCCGTAGATGGGATAGTGCGTACGGGTGTGGCTGTAGGTGCCGCAGTCGAGCACCTTGTAGCCAGCCTGCTCCAGGCGGTCGGCCAGATAGATCTTCTCGTCCGTAACGATATGGTCGCAACCGATTGCGATGGTCTTCTTCATCAGAACGTCCTTTCGTCTGAATTCACAAGTTGAGGTAGAAGTTCGAGTTCTCGGTGGCTCTCGTTAGGCCATCTTGTTGAGCATGTCGACACGGATCTGGTGACGGCCGCCGGCGTACTGGGCGCGCAGGAACTCGCGGGCGATCTTCTTGGCGACCTCGGTGCCCACAACGCCCGGGCCCATGGTGACCATGCGCGAGCCGTTGTGCTCGCGGGTCATGTAAGCGGAACGCTCGTCGGAAATGTTGGCGACGACCATGCCCTTGATCTTGACGGCGGCCATATAGGAGCCGACGCCGTACTTATCGAATGCGAAGCCCTGGGAATCCTTGTGCTCCAGCAGGTCCTTGGCAACGGCGGTCGCGGAATCGACAAAGTCCGCGGCAGGGGTCTCGGAATAGTCGACGACCTCGTGACCGTCGGCGATGAGCATCTCCTTGATGGACTCCTTCATCGACATACCGTCGGCATCGGAAGCGATTACAACCCTCATGACATCCTCCTTGAGAGATACGCAGGTGCGTAGTTTCTGTTTGGAAGTGTTGAATCGCGTTCAGGTCCGGGCATCTGAATGTGCGGTTCTTCACTGTTCTTGTTTATTTGAACACATTCGAACACTAACTGCAACAACTATTTGTTTATCTTTGTTCTTTTTTGAACAAATACCGCCCACAGATGATTGCTGACCGTTTGGACCGAGCGCGGACGTAGCGACCATGTGTTCAACAAACAAAAGGGCGGCCGAGAACGCGTCTCGGCCGCCCTTCGGCGGTATTCCCCGGTATATACAGCTGTTTTAGCTACTCGGACTGCCCACCCTTTTTGGCGTGCTTGGACGGAGCGCCCAGAAAGCGGCCCGTCAAATAGTTCGCCGGGCCGGAAATATCGAGCCCCAGCAGCACGTGTCCTAGCCATAGGAACGCCACGAGCACCAGCAGCGGGATAACGCACGAGGTCACGATCATCACGATGACGCCTTCAATCAGATCGGTCACCTGCCGCACGATCTCATCGGTCATCTGCTTGGCGCCGCTGGTCACCGACGTAACAAGGCTCGAGGCCCCATCAGTCAACTGCTCGAGCACGTTTTTGGACTCCGTGGCCTCGGATTTTTTCTTGTTCGATTTTGAGCTGGTCTCGGCTGACTTGTCCGTGGTGTCGGCCGCGTCCGCAGCCTTTTGCTCAGCTTGCTCAATACTTACGCGATACGTTTCATCGACCTTTTGCGACACCCATACGCTTGCAGGCACGAGCGCCATGCCGATCACGGCAACCACCAGCACGCGTGTCGCCACACGGCGCAGGACAGCGCTCGTGCTCCAGCGCCCGTGAATGCCGAGCGACACCGCAAAGAGCACCAACGCAAACGGGATTAAGATGCCCAAGCCAACCGACCACAAAATGGTTAGCAGGTATTTCTCGAGGTAGAGCACGGCAAGCACGATACCAAGGTTGCCTGAAAGCTGCGCGAGCTGCTCGGCAACCGGCGTTCCCGTATCACCCGGCAGCGCGGTAATGCCCGCAGACAGCGCCACGCACGAGGTCGTGAGCGCCAGTACGTTACCCTTCTTTTGGTCGATGACCTCGATGGTGGAGTCCCAAGTTTTGGTATCGGCGAAATGCGGACGAGCTACAAAGCCCGACAGCAGCGCCAGGACCACGAGCGCAACGATAAAGCCAATCTGCAGCTTTTTGTTTGCGCACACGACATCGGACAGACTGGGCTGCAGCTCGGTTACCGCCGTGTGCTCGGTTATCTGGACAGGACGCCCATGAGCCATCTCGTGCGCGTCTCTTTTTTGTATTGACCCGTTATCCGGCATTTGGATACCTCCTCAGTCCGGCGTTTAATGCGAAAGAAAGTATACCCACCGAGCAAAAATCGAACGGGAAGACGAACGGAGCGCACCAAGACTGTCCCCAATGACTATCTCGGGATGAGTTGCGGTGGAATAGGGATTGTTTTGCGCCCGCCGGCCCCTATTCAGTCCCTATTTCACCGCAACTTGAAGGAGAACAGAAAAAGCCCTGCCGCGGGTAACGGCAGGGCTTTTGGAAGGGGACTTGGTTGTGAGGGCTCGTTAGGCGAGCTTGGCCTCGAGCTCAGCGATGCGCTTGTAGGCATCGATGGTAAAGCGGGCCTGCTTCTCCAGGATCATAGTGGTCATGAGAGTGTCCTGAGCGTGAGCCATGATGAAGGTCATCTCCATCTCGCCACCGCCGGCCTCCTGCGAAAGCAGCTTGGTCTGCGTGTCGTGGGCGCCGATAAGTGCATCGCTGGCATCCTTGTGCAGCTGCTCGGCCTTCTCAAAGTCACCCTCGCGAGCAGCATCGAGCGCTGCAAGCAGATCGGTCTGGGCGTCACCTGCGTATGCGACAATCTCGAATCCAACCATCGAGATTTCTTCTTTGGTTGCCATGTTGCGTTCCTTTCACATATGAACCAATGGAGAGCATCGCGTCCGGGCATACGCGTTGCGTTGTGTATGGTAGGAACAGTAACATTCAAACAAAAAAGAACAGCGCAAAATGCAATTTCGAGCTATGAACGGTTGCTTTTCACCCGTGAACGGCTTTTAAACCAATCCGAACATTATCAAACACAATTATCGGCAACCCAAACAGGTCCGCACCCTAGCGTATATCGCGCACCGTATCGCCCTCGACGAGCACGCCCGGAAACAGCATGTGCTCTACACCAGGTGCAACGCCCTCGGCGCCGGCAATCTTGTCGACCGCCCACATGCCGACGCGCTTGTTGTCAAAGCGCACCGTGGTCAGGCGACAATCGGGCACGATATCGCCCAGGCTATCGTCAACACCCACCACGCTCACGTCCTGGGGCACGCGCTTTCCGCGCGACTCGAGCCCGCGAATGCAGCCGTAGGCCATGGCATCGTTGGAGGCATAAATGGCCGTACAGGTCGGATCATCCGCAAGCACCTGGCCGGCAGCATATCCGCTCTGCGCCGTCCAGTCGCCGCGCACGAGCTGCGGTGGCTCAATGCCATGCGCACGCAATGTCTCACGCCAGCCTTCCTCGCGCCGCATGCCCGAAAGCGAGCGCTCGGGGCACGAGATAAAGTGCACGGTCTTGTGCCCCTGCTCCAGCAAGTACTCGACCACCTGGCGCGAGCAATCGAACTGGTCGTTATCGACCGTCGAGCACAGCGGGTGCTCCAACATCGTAACGAGCACCGTCTGCATGCCGGGCAGCGGTTCAAAGGTTCCAAAGTCCGCCGGCATGCGGTTCATGATCACAACCATACCGTCCACCGGCAGTGCACTCATACGCGACGATGTGCTCTCGAGGGTATACGGATGCCCATCTACTTTAGTGAGGGTGATGGCGTAGCCGTGTTTGTCGGCGGCGGCGGCAAAGCCCTCCATACGGTCGAGGTTGCCGGTGCCGGTAATGTTGAACATAGCGACGCCGACGGTCTTAAACTTACCGCGGCGCAGCGATCGACCGGCAAAATTGGGGCGATACCCCAGCTCGCGCATGGCGGCACGCACGCGCTCCTTGGTCTCGGGGCGCACGCTGGGCGAATCGTGCACCGTGCGCGAGACTGTCTGCTCCGAGACGCCCGCGAGACGCGCCACATCCTTAACGGAAACCGATTTTTTTACAGCGGCCATAGGTCGATCTTTCTATGTCGACGATGCCATTGGTGGCACCCTACGCAGTCATTTTTAACGCCTTCAAGTATATCCAACGCCTCCCCCACCATACGCTCACCACCCAAAACCTACCGTTCACCGACATTTTTGCTTCCCCAAACGGCTTTTGGCGCTCAAATGTTAACGTTGCCATTGTGCAAACACAGAGCCACCGGGCGGCTCAAACGTTTACGCATAAGGAATCGACGGTTCGCAGGCACAGGAACCACCGGTTCGTGTCTTTTTTTGTGTCGCAAAATGGCAACGTCAACATTTTGGCAACTGAACGCCAAAAGCTACCATCGTTGCTAACCCACCGACTCTTAGGAGCATTGCATGGAGCAACTCATCGCCATCATCGAAAAGGGCCAGCCCTTTTTCAACGCGATCGCCCGCAACAAGTATCTCAAGGCGATTCGCGACGGCTTTATCTCCGTCATCCCCATCATCATCTTCTCGTCCATCTTCTGCCTGGTAGCCTCGGTCCCCAACATCTGGGGTTTCTACTGGCCCGATGACATCAACAACGCCCTGTGGAAGTGCTACAACTACTCCATGGGCATCCTGGCCATCGCCTGCGCCGCCACCACGGCCAAGCACTTCGCCGACGCGCAGAACCGCGACCTGCCCAAGAACAACCAGATCAACTTCATCTCGTGCATGTGCGCGGCCATCATCGGCTTCTTGCTCCTTTCGAGCGACACGATCGCCACGGACGCCGCCAGCGGCTTCAACACCACCTACCTTGGTTCCAAAGGCCTGCTGACCGCCTTCATCGCTGCGTTTGTGACCGGCATCATCTACAAGTTCTTCATTAAGCGCAACATCACCGTCAAGATGCCCGAGCAGGTTCCGCCCAACATCTCGCAGACCTTTAAGGACATCATCCCCTTCTCCGTCTGCATCACCGTCTTTTGGGTCTTTGACATCGCCTTCCGCGCTGCCTTTGGCTTCTGCTTTGCCCAGGGCGTAATCCAGGTGTTCCAGCCCCTGTTCACCGCTGCCGACGGCTACATCGGCCTCGCTGTGATCTACGGCGCCATGAGCCTGTTCTGGTTCGTCGGCGTCCACGGCCCCTCAATCGTCGAGCCCGCCATCGCCGCCGCCCTCGTTGCCAACATGACCGACAACCTGGCTGCGTTCCAGGCTGGTCAGCACGCTTCTGCTGTCCTGACCCAGGGTGCCCAGTACTTCGTCGTCTGCATGGGCGGCACCGGCGCCACGCTCGTCCTGGTCTTTATGTTCTGCTTCCTGGCCAAGTCTCAGGAGATGCGCGCTGTCGGTAAGGCCGCTATCGTCCCCGTGTGCTTTGCCGTCAACGAGCCGCTGCTGTTCGCCGCACCCATCGTGCTCAACCCCGTCTTCTTTGTCCCGTTTGTCTTTGCCCCGATCGCCAATATCTGGATCCTCAAGATCTTTATCGACTTCTTGGGCATGAACGGCTTTATGTACACCCTGCCCTGGACCGTCCCCGGCCCCATCGGCACCATCATGGGCCTGGGCTTCCAGCCGCTCGCCTTTGTGATGCTCGCCCTTATCCTGGTCGTCGACTTCGTTCTGTACTATCCGTTCTTCCGTGCCTATGACGCCCAGAAGTGCGCCGAGGAGGCCGAGATTTCCGAGGAGGAGCTCGCCGCCAAGAACGCCGAGAAGGCTGCCAAGCTCAACGATGCCTTCCAGGGCAAGGCTGACGCCAAGAGCGTTGCCGCCGGCGCTGCTGCCGAGGCCGTGAAGGCCGATGCCCCCGCCGCTTCTGCAGCACCCGCTGCCGAGGCAACGACCGCCAGCGACCTCAACGGCAAGCGCGTGCTCGTGCTCTGCCAGGGCGGCGGAACCTCGGGCCTGCTCGCCAACGCACTGGCCAAGGCCGCCAAAGAGCGCGGCATCAATCTTGAGACCGCTGCCGAGGCCTATGGCAACCACGTTGACATGCTCCCCGACTTTGACCTGGTCGTCCTGGCCCCGCAGGCCGCCAGCTACCTGGCCGACCTGCAGAAGGACTGCGAGCGCGTGGGCAACAAGTGCGTCGCCTGCCGCGGTAAACAGTACATCGAGCTCTCCCAGAACGGCGATAAGTCTCTCGCCTTCGTAAGCGAGCAACTCTCGAAGTAAGTAACGCTCAGGGCCAGCCGACCATCCAAGACCGGCTGGCCCTTCGATTTAGACGATTGGATCATCATGTCCGTTAACCCTGCTAGCGTCACTAACCCGCCTGCGCAGTTTCCCGAGGACTTTGTCTTTGGCGGCGCCACTGCTGCCTACCAAGTAGAGGGCGAGACCCGCACTCACGGTAAGGGCAAGGTTGCCTGGGACGACTTCTTGGAGGCCCAGGGGCGCTTCTCCCCCGATCCCGCTTCGGACTTCTACAACCAGTACCCCGTCGATCTGGAGTTGTGCGAGGAGTTTGGCATCAACGGCATTCGCCTCTCCATCGCCTGGAGCCGCATCTTCCCCAACGGTACCGGCGAAATCAACCCCGAGGGTGTCCAGTTCTACCACGACCTCTTCGCCGAGTGCCACAAGCACCACGTTGAGCCGTTTGTCACGCTGCATCACTTCGATACGCCGCTTCCCCTCTTTGAGAAGGGCGACTTCCTCAACCGCGAGACCATCGACGCCTTTGTGGACTTTGCCACCTTCTGCTTTAAGGAGTACACCGACCAGGTGACCTACTGGTTCACCTTTAACGAGATCTGGGCCGACGCCTCCAACACCTACATCGAGGGCACCTTCCCCGGTGGCGTCAAGGCGCATCTGGCCGAGGCCTTCCAGTGCGAGCACAACATGATGCTCGCCCACGCCAAGGCAGTACTGGCCTTCCACAACGGCGGCTTTAAGGGCAAGATCGGCGTCATTCAGTCGCTGGAGTTTAAGTATCCGCTCAACGAGAACGACCCCGCCGACATCAAAGCCGCCAACAACGAGCACGTGCTGCAGAACCAGTTTCTGCTCGACGCCACCTTCCGCGGCGACTACGCGCCCGACACCCTCGAGTGCGCCAACCGCCTGGCCGCCGTCTCGGGCGGCACCATCGAGATCCTGGACGAGGATCTGGAAATCATGCGCGAGGCCGCGCTCTACAACGACTACCTGGGCGTTAACAACTACCAGTGCCGCTTCTTGAAGGCTTACGATGGCGAGAACGACCTGCACCACAACGGTACGGGCGAGAAGGGCACCGGCCGCTGGCGCGTTAAGGGTATTGGCGAGCATGTGAACAAGCCCGGCATCCCCACCACCGACTGGGACTGGATCATCTATCCCGAGGGTCTGTTCGATCTGCTCGTCTACATTAAGCAGCGCTACCCCAACTACAAGCAGATCTTCATTACCGAAAACGGCATGGGCTACAAGGATCCCTACAAAGACGGCTTTGTGGACGACCAGCCGCGCATCGACTACATCGAGCAGCACCTGCGTTGGCTGCTCAAGGCCATGGAGGTAGGCGTCAACGTAGGCGGCTACTTCCTGTGGAGCCTGCAGGATCAGTTCTCCTGGACCAATGGCTACAACAAGCGTTACGGCTTCTTCTACGTTGACTTTGAGACCCAGAAGCGCACACCCAAGGCAAGCGCCTACTGGTACAAGCACGTAGCGCAGACCCGTCGTCTGGACTAGTGGCTGGCGGGGTTGCCCGCTCACACAACCTGTCCCCATTTCTCAGCCGGGGGCGGCACGTCACACGGCGCGCCGCCCCCGGTCTTTTTGTTTTTGGGCTGGTCGGGAGCCGTTTGTCTCGATCTGTAACATCTAGCCGAGTTTTTTGGTCCTAGCTGTTACAGATTGAGACGAACAGGATTACTCTTTCCGAAGAATCTAAATCTGTAACACGTAGCCCGCTTTTGACCGTCTACCTGTTACAAATCGAGACAAACGGAGTAGGACCTAACCCCGTATGTCCCTAACAGTCGAGCGTTCGACCAGCGTACTCGGCACATGAATCGCCTCGATAGACGAGCTCTCTCCAATCGCCGCCTCAAACGCAAGCTTACCGACACCGCGCAAATCAAATCGCAGCGTCGTCAGCCGATTGTGAGGAACAAGTCCCTCGAGTGCGTCGTCGATACCAACCACGCTCACGTCGTCGGGCACGGACAGGCCCGCGTTCTCGAGCGCGGCGATAACGCCCAGCGCCATCTGGTCATTTGCCGCAAGCACGGCAGTCGGCGCCTGCGACCCGCCGGCAAGCACCTCGGCCGCAATCCGCTCGCCCATGGCGTACCCACTGTCCGCACTCCAATCGCCACGCAGCATCGGAGCGGCATCGACATGAGCACGACCCAGCGTATCGCGCCAACCGGCCTCACGAAAACGCGAGGAAATCGAGTTTTCCGGACCCGCCACAAACCGCATATTCGAGTGACCATGTTCCAGCAGATAATTGGTCAACAGCTCGCACGAACCATACTGGTCGGAGTCGATCGTCGTGCAGCGCGGATGCGCATACATGGACAGGATGACCGTTCGCACTCCCGGCTGGGGAACAAACTCCTCAAAATCGGGAGCCATGCGGTTCATGTTGAGAATCATGCCGTCGACGGGTCGCTCGACCATGCGGCGCGAGGCATCGGCAAGTGTATAGGGCTTGTCGCCGCCCATCTCGATCATAGTGACGGCAAAATCGTGCTCGCGCGCCGCTTGCACGATACCCTCGAGCGTCGCCAGGTTACCGACACGTGTGATGTTGTACATGCACAGGCCAATAGAACGATACGACCCGCCGCGCAACGCCGCTCCAGCAAAATTGGGACGAAAGCCCAGCTCTTCCATGGCGGCCAGCACACGCTTGCGCGTCTTTTCCGTCACGTTAGGCATACCGTTGACCACGCGAGACACAGTCTGGCGGCTCACGCCAGCGAGCGCCGCAACCTCTGCCGCGCTCGCCGAATGACCATTCCTTGTTTGCTGAGCCATGCCTTCCACGCTAACCTGCTTCCCAACTATTCCCCGCGCCCATGGCGCATCGTACATACATTGATAACGTGCTCATGATACCCGAGCCATATACCACAACATGAAAACTTCTGTCAATCAAAACCGCTTACCGAACAAATACAACCGTTCGCGGCTGTTTGAAGTTGTTTTGTTTCTATACATCCCAGCCGGATATTAACGTGCTCATTGTCAAATGTTCACGTGCTCATTTTGGTTCTAATCATTTTAAGATAGTGTTTATCGGGCTTTTTCACCGCTGAACGCTAACCAGGGAGCCTCCTGAGCGCAAACGCACAATATCGAACAGCGAGACGAGAGGGTGTATGCATATGTCTTTGCTAAACCGCGTACAGCAGCTGCCGAAGGGCTTTGTTTGGGGCGCCGCAACCGCCGCGTACCAAACGGAAGGTTCCACGAAGGTGGCAGGCAAGGGTAAGACCATGTGGGACGATTACCTTGTCGCCCAGGGTCGCTTTTTGCCCGACCCGGCCAGTGATTTCTACAACCGCTACGAGGAGGATATCCGCCTTTCTGCCGAGCATGGACTCAACGCCATCCGTGTGTCCATCGCCTGGACCCGCATCTTCCCCAACGGCGACGATGCCGAGCCCCTCGCCGAGGGCGTTAAGCACTACCACGAGCTGTTCGCCTGCTGCAAAAAGTATGGCGTCGAGCCCTATGTGTCCCTGCATCACTTTGACTCCCCCGCCGCCCTGTTCAACCAGGGCGACTGGCTCAACCGCAAGACCGTCGACGCCTATGTGCGCTATGCCGAGTTCTGCTTCCGCGAGTTCCGCGAGGTCAAGAATTGGTTCACCATCAACGAGCTCATCAGCCTCTCGCACTCCCAATACATCCAAGGCAACTTCCCGCCCAACCATCACTTTGATGTGACGAGCGGCATCCAGAGCCAGCACAACGAGCTCGTTGCCCACGCCCGCGCCGTCAACCTGTATAAGGATCTTGACGAGACCGAGCACCTGGGCGGACGCATTGGCATGGTCAACGTCCTGACGCCGGCATATCCTGCCACAGACTCGCCCGCCGACCAGCACGCCGCCGACCTGTACAACGCCTTCTACACCGACTTCATCATGGACGGCGCCTTCCTGGGTCACTACTCCGCGCGCACCCTCTCACTCATCAACGAGATTCTGCGTGCCAACAACGCCACGCTTACGGTTGAGGACAGCGACATGGAGGAGCTCGCCAAGGCGGCGCCCCGCAACGATATGTTCGGCCTCAACTACTATCAGTCGGCGTTTATCGCCGCCTACGATGGCGAGTCCACCAACAGCTTTAACGGCACCGGAGACAAGGGCACCTCGTGCTTTAAGTTTAAGGGCGTCGGGCAGCAGGTCGATATGCCGGGTATCCCCACCACCGACTGGGATTGGCTCATCTACCCGCAAGGCCTCTACGACACGCTCAAGCACATCAGCGCCACCTATCCCAACCTCCCCGTCATCTATATCACCGAAAACGGCCTGGGCCACAAGGACCCCGAGCCCGACGCAAACGGCATCGTCGCCGATCCCGAGCGCATCGACTTTGTCGACCAGCACATGGAGAAGGTGCTCCAGGCGCGTACCGAGGGCGTCGACGTCCAGGGCTACTTTATCTGGAGCCTGCAGGACCAGTTCTCGTGGGCCAATGGCTATAACAAGCGCTACGGCCTGTTCTACATCGACTTCGACACGCAAAAACGCTACATCAAGCAGTCGGCACTCTGGTACAAGGAGCTCGCCGACACTATGGCGGACGCGCAGTAGCGCATCGCCTCGCTTTCCCCCGAGGGGGAGCGGCCCCATGCGATACAAACCCAGCCGCTCCCCTCTCTCCCCCTGGGACCGACCCCGCCTGCACCCGGGCTTTTAGCAAGCGGAAGACCATATAGGTTTTCAATGTCCATGCCATTAAGATTTCATGCAAAGAGGAGCGTGAACTATGGAATCGATCGTTAAGTTCTTGGAGAAAGGTCAGCCGTACTTCGACAAGGTCTCTAAGAACATCTACCTTCAGGCCATTAAAGACGGCTTTTTGGCAGCAATGCCCATCATCCTGTCTTCTTCTGTCTTCCTGCTTATTTCGACCCTGCCGGGCGTTGTCGCCACGGTCGGCGGCTTTACGCTGCCCGACTGGTGGAACGTCGACGTCGTGAACTTCTGCAACAAGGTTTACAACTTCACGATGGGCGTCGTGGGCATCATGGTCGCCGGCACCACCGCAAGCGCGCTGACCGGCTCCAAGAACCGCCGCATGCCTGCCGGCAAGGCCATCAACGCCACGAGCACCATGGTCGCCGCCATGTGCGCTATGCTCATCTTGGCCGTTACCCAGACGAGTGCCAAGATCGACGGCGCCGATGTCTCGGTGTTCTTTACCGACAACATGGGCACCAAGGGCCTGCTGAGCTCCTTTGTCGCCGCATTTGCCACGGTCAACATCTATGCCTTCTGCATTAAGCGAGACATCACCATCAAGCTGCCCAAAGAAGTCCCCGGCGCCATCGCCCAGAACTTCCGCGACATCTTCGCCTTCAGCTTCTCCATCCTGTTTGTCGCCGTCATCGACGTTATCTGCCGCACCTGCTTGGCCGTCCCGTTTGCCAACGTCATCTCCACGCTGGTGAGCCCGCTGTTCGCCGCTGCCGATTCCTACGCCGGCCTCGCCCTCATCTGGTTCATGATCCCGCTGTTCTGGTTCATGGGCATCCACGGCCCCTCGGTCGTTAAGCCTGCCCTCAACGCCGCGCTGTTTGGCAACATCACCACCAACCTCGCCACGCTGCAGGCCGGCGGTCACCCCGCCCTCGCCCTGACCGAGAACTTCGGTAACTACATCGGCGAACTCGGCGGCACCGGCGCCACGTTCATTGTCCCGATCATCTTCCTGCTCTTTATGCGCTCCAAGCAGCTCAAGGCCGTCGGCAAAGCCTCTGTCGTACCCGTGATGTTCGCCGTCAACGAGCCGCTGCTGTTCGCCGCGCCCATCATCCTCAACCCGTACTTCCTGATCCCGTTCCTGTTTGCCCCCGTGGCCAACGTCCTCATTGGTAAGTTCTTCATCGACTTTTTGGGCATGAACGGCTTTATCTATGCCATGCCGTGGGCACTCCCCGGACCGATCGGCACCTTCATCGACACCAACTTCCAGCCGATCTCTCTGGTCCTGGTTGTCGTCCTGCTGGTCGTTGACTTCTTGATCTACTACCCGTTCTGCAAGGCCTACGACAACGTCCTGTGCAAGCAGGAGGCCGAGACCCTGGCCGAAGAAGAGGCCGAGGAGACCAAGACCGTCAAGACCGCTGACGCCCCCGCCGTTGAGGCTCCTGTTGTCGAGACCGCTTCTGCCACTGAGGCCTCCGCAGCTCCGTCCGCCCTTAAGGGCAAGGATCTGAGGGTTCTGGTTCTGTGCGCTGGCGCCGGCACCTCTGCACTGCTCGCCAACGCGCTTAAGGAAGGCGCCGACGAGCTGGGCATCGACATTACCGCCAACGCCGGTGCCTACGGCAGTCACTACGCCATCATGGACCAGTACAACGTCATCGTCCTGGCTCCGCAGGTTCGCACCTATTACAACGAGATGAAGGCCGACACCGACCGCTTGGGCATCACGCTGCTGTCGCCCAAGGGCAAACAGTACATCGACCTCACTAAGGATCCCAAGGGTGCCGTCGCCTGGATCGAGGAAAACCTCGAGGCATAAGACGCTGACACCACCTGCCGCTCGCAGACAATAAATGGCCCGTGCATCGATGTGTGATGCGCGGGCCATTTTGTTTAGACCGCACCCGTCCTCCTGTTCATCTCAATCTGTAACATCTAGCCGAGTTTTCGGGTCCCACCTGTTACAGACTTAGACGAGCAGGCCGAGCACGTCTACGCCCGCAAATCCCGCACGCTCGCGCGCTCGACCAGCACACCCGAGACGAGCGTACGGCTTCTGGAGCTCGGGGCTTCCAGGCCTGCGACGACCTCGTTGAGCGCACGGACGCCCAGCTCGCGGTGGCGAAACTTCACCGACGTCAGAATCGAATTAGGTATCGTCTTGTAAAGCTCGTCATCAAAGCCGATCACGGACACGTCGTCGGGCACACTGAGCCCTTTGTCACGTAGAGCCATCATCACGCCGTTTGCCATGCAGTCGTTAGCAGCGAGGACCGCCGTGCAATCGGGTTTATCGGCAAGCACAAGGCCCGCGGCATAGCCACTATCCGCATTCCAATCGCCTTGCAGAGGCTCGGGCGGCTCAATGCCACGCGCCTCGAGCGCCGCACGCCAACCTTTCATACGGCACTGGCTCGACAGCGACTCTTCCTTACCAGAGACGAAGTACACGTTCTTGTGCCCGCGATTCAAGAAGTACTCGCACGCCATACGAGCGCCGCCCTCTTGATCGTCACTGACGGTGGAGCAGGTAGGATGCTCCATCGGCGTAATAATCACCGTCTTGAGGTCTTTCGGCGCCTCAAAGCTATCAAAGTCATCGACCATCTGACGCAGGTTGAAGATCATGCCATCAACAGGCAGCTGCGACATCCTACGCGCCGCATCGGCAAGAGTCATCTTCTCACCTCCGCACTTCTTAATCATCGTGAGCGCAAAGCCTCGCTCTTCGGCGGCATCGGCAATACCGTCAATCATGTCCACGGCACCGCCCGACAAGTGGAACAGCACCACGCCGATGCACCCGTAACGACCCAACTTGAGTGAACGCGCGGCAAAGTTCGCCCGGAACCCGAGCGCCTCCATGGCCGAATGGACCTTATCGCGTGTCGACTCTCGCACGCTATTGGGCTCGTTGATCACACGCGAAACCGTCTTGAGAGAAACGCCCGCGGCAACTGCCACATCATTCATTGAGACATTTTTCTTGTCCATCGTTGCCACTGCTTCTCCACTCGGTTCTCTATCGCTTGCTTTTTGCGTTCTAGCATACACTACCTGCCTGACTGATAAATCAACCGTTTACCGGACAATATCGACCGCTCACCCGTAAATCCTTGTTGCTCTTCCAAAAATGTCTTACGTTGTCATTAACGAAATGACAACGTTGTCATTTCGCAATGCCTTCCTTAAGCAGGAAGGTTTCCGGGCAGTCCTGACCATCCATCGACGACCAGTTCCATCCACATGCATCGCGCATCAAGTAGCAAAGGAGCTCTATGGACGCCATCGTAAAGATGCTCGAAAAGCATCAACCGTTCTTTGAGAAGATCTCGAGAAACATCTACCTCCAGGCCATCAAGGACGGATTCCTTGGGTGCATGCCCATCGTCCTTACCTCTTCAATCTTTCTGCTGATCGCCACCCTTCCCGGCGTAGTTGGCATCACGCTGCCCCAGCCGCTCATCGACTGGTGCAACAAGCTGTACAACTTCACCATGGGCGTCATGGGCATCATGGTTGCCGGCACCACTGCCAAGAACTTTACGGCTTCCATGAACCGTCGCATGCCCGCCGGCAAGGTGCTCAACGACGGCTCCACCATGGTGGCCGCCCAGTGCAGCATGCTGCTGCTCGCTGTTACGCAGTTCACCACCAAGTTCGACGGCTCCGAGCTTTCGGTCTTCGATTGCACCAGCATGGGTACGCGCGGTCTGTTCTCGGCCTATATCGCCGCGTTCATTACCGTGTGGGTTTATAAGTTCTGCGTCTCGCGCGATCTGACCATTAAGCTGCCCAAGGAGGTTCCGGGCGCCATCGCTCAGAACTTCCGCGACATCATTCCCTTTGGCGGCGCCGTCATCATCTGCGGCATCATCGATGTCGTCGTGCGCAACCTCATGGGCGTTCCGTTCTCCGAGCTGCTTATCAAACTGCTCTCCCCGCTCTTTACCGCTGCAGAAACCTATCCTGGCCTTATCCTTATTCAGGCAGCCACCGCGTTCTTCTGGTTCATCGGCGTCCACGGCCCCTCGATCGTCCAGCCGGGCATCGACCCCATCCGTCTTGCCAACCAGGCCGAGAACCTGCAGGTTCTGCTGGCCGGTGGTCACCCCGCCCACTCCCTCACCTTTAACATGTCGCTCGTGGGTGAGTTCGGCGGCACCGGCGCCACGTTCATCGTGCCGCTTCTGCTGATTCTCTTTATGAAGTCCAAGCAGCTCAAAGCCGTCGGTAAGGCCTCGATTGTTCCTGTTGCCTTCGCCGTCAACGAACCGCTGCTCTTTGGCGCGCCGATGATCCTTAACCCCTACATGCTCATCCCCTTTGTTGCCGCCGGCTGCGTCAACGTAAGTGTTGCCAAGTTCTTTATCGATAACGTGGGCATGAACGGCTTCTCCTTCGTGGTACCTTGGGCTACCCCTGCCCCCATCGGCATTTTTATCACCACGAACTTCCAGCTTATCGCCCTGGTGTTTGTCGCAATCATCATCTTGCTGGACGCCATCATCTACCTACCGTTCTTGAAGGCATACGATAAGCTGCTCTGCGACCAGGAGGCCGAGCGCGCCGCCGAGCTGGGTCTCGAGTCCGATGGTGCTGCCACCATCGCCGCCAGCACCTCTGCGCCCGCTGTCGAGCAGCCTACCGCTGCCGCCGACAGCAAGCCTGTCGCCGATCAGCCCGAGCCCGCCTCCGACGCATCCGCCAAGAAGGATGTCGACGGTCTGAAGGTCCTCGTCCTGTGCGCCGGCGCCGGCACCTCTGCCATGCTCGCCAACGCCATCAAGGAAGGTGCGGCACAGACCGGAGAGAACATCGCTTCCTCCGCAGGCGCCTATGGTCAGCACACTGCCATCATGGATCAGTACGACGTCATCGTGCTCGCCCCGCAGGTTCGTAGCTACTACAACGACATGAAGGCCGACACCGATCGTCTGGGCATTAAGCTGCTCGCTCCCCGCGGTAAGGAATATATCGACCTTACTCGCGACCCCGCTGGCGCCATCAAGTGGCTCCGCGAGAACCTCGACTAGCTTCCTCCCTCTGTTGGTGCCCGGATCCCCAGTTCGGGCACTTCCCCCTATTCCGTATCCCACTGAAAGGATGACTCATGACCAACCCCATGCAGTTCCCCGACGGCTTTGTGTTTGGCGGCGCCACCGCTGCTTACCAGGTTGAGGGCGAGACCCGCACGCACGGCAAGGGCAAAGTGCCCTGGGACGATTTCCTGGCTGCCCAGGGTCGCTTCTCCCCCGACCCCGCAAGCGATTTCTACAACAAGTATCCGGTCGATATCGACCTGTGCCAGCGCTTCGGCATCAACGGCATCCGTGTCTCCATCGCTTGGAGCCGTATCTTCCCCAGTGGCACCGGCGAGATTAACCCCGAGGGCGTCGCTTTCTATCACGAGCTTTTCGCCACCTGCAACAAAGCTGGCGTTATCCCCTATGTCACGCTCGATCACTTCGATACGCCCGAGGTCTTCTACCAGGACGGCGGCGAGGGATTCCTGACGCGCACGACCATCGATGCCTTCGTCGAGTACGCCAAGTTCTGCTTTGCCGAGTTCACCGAGGTCAAGCACTGGTTTACCTTTAACGAGATTCCCGCAACCGCCGAGGGCAGCTTTATCGTCGGCAACTGGCCGCACGGCGAGAAGTACCGCCTGGACAAGGCCTTCCAGCTCATGCACAACATGATGGTGGCCCACGCCAAGGCTGTCGTCGCCTTCCATGAGGGCGGCTTTGAGGGCGAGATCGGCATTGTCCAGAACCTGGAGCCCAAGTATCCCCTCGACCCCAACAACGCCGCCGACTGCGAGGCGGCTCGCATGGCCGACGTCATCAACAACCGCTGGGTACTCGACGCCACCTTCCGCGGCCACTATGCAGCCGATACCATGGAGGCTGCGACCAAGCTGGCTCATATCGCCGGCGGCGAGCTCGACGTCCGCGACGAGGACATCGCCGCGCTGACCGCCGCGCTCCCCTACAACGATTGCCTGGGCGTCAACACCTACAAGTGCCAGTTCCTGCGTGCCGCCGAGGGCGAAAACGACATCAACCACAATGGCACCGGCGACAAGGGCTCCTCGCGCTGGTTCCTCAAGGGCGTGGGCGAGTCATGCGTGCGCGAAGGCATACCCACCACCGATTGGGACTGGATCATCTATCCCGAGGGCCTGTACGACCTGCTGCTCCGCATTAAGAACGATTACCCCAACTACAAGAAGATCTACATCACCGAGAACGGCATGGGCTATAAGGACGACTTCGAGGATGGCTTTATCGATGACGCCCCTCGTATCGACTACATGCGTCAGCATCTCGCGTGGATCCTCAAGGCAATCGACGGCGGCGTAAACGTCGACGGTTACTTTGTGTGGTCGCTGCAGGACCAGTTCTCCTGGACCAACGGCTACAACAAGCGTTATGGCCTGTTCTACATCGACTTTGAGACCCAGAAGCGCTATCCCAAGGCGAGCGCGTACTGGTACAAGAACGTCGCGGAGACCGGCCTGCTTATGGCCTAACTTTTGCCGCATACCCCCTGTCGGCCGCATGCGAATCCCTCCACGGGTTCGCATGCGGCTTTTTTGTTTTGGTGGGCCCGAGCGGATCATTCGTCTCGATCTGTAACATCTAGTCGAGTATTTCGGCCCTAGCTGTTACAGATTTAGACGAACGGGTGGCCCGGGCCGAACAATCTCGATCTGTAACATGTAGACCACTTTTGACCGTCTAGATGTTACAGATCAAGACAATAAGATAGTCAAATCCAAACTTTCCAAGCAGTTATGAAGCATGGTTTCTAGTTTTCGGTATCACGAACATACTTTCGGTATCATTTAATGGTATTATGATATCGAAAGTGTGTTCGTGATACCGAAAGGAGCCGCATGCGCCAGTTCGATTACACCACAGTCCCAGCGGAACTCGAAGCAACTCCAATCACCAACCTCCTCCTCTCGATACGCGAGCATAAAGGCCGACAGCTTGCTCTGAGTCAAGTCAAACCCGAACTTCTATCGTCCCTTATGGAGGAAGCTAAGATCCAAAGCACCCAATCCTCCAACGGACTTGAAGGAATTGTTACCACCCAAAAAAGACTCAAAGCGATCATGGCGTATTCCGCCAAGCCAAGCTCCCGCGCAGAGGAAGAAATCGCTGGATACCGAGATGTGCTGTCGCTTATTCACGAGCAACACGATTCCATTCCCGTAACGCCATCGGTCATTCTGCAGTTGCATCGTGACCTCATGGTACACACAGCAATCTCGTATGGGGGCCATTGGAAAGATAGCGATAACGAAATCATCTCCATCGACGATCAAGGCAATCGATTTGTGCGCTTTAGGCCGCCTTCGGCCCTAGCAACCCCCGGACTTATCGAAGAAGCCTGTCGGTCCCTCAACGACGCCTTATCTCGTCAAGTTTGCGACCCCCTCCTTATATCATTCCGCTTCATCTTCGATTTTGTCAGCATTCATCCCTTCAACGATGGCAATGGCAGGATGAGCCGGCTCCTTACAACGCTGCTACTCGAAAAGACTGGATACGACGTTGCGCGTTACATCAGCATCGAACGACTTATTGAAGACAACAAGGCGCTCTACTACAACGCCCTCGCTGCAAGCTCCGCTGGATGGAATGAAAATCAAAACACCGAAGCACCCTTTATCCGTTTCATGCTCGGAACAACCCTGGCCGCCTACCGACAGCTCGAGCAGCGTACCTTAATTGAATCAAGCACTCGTCCCATGTCGAAGCAAGCGCGCATCGCCGTTCTATTTCAACAGAGACCCGGTGTCATTAAGAAATCCGACATCCGATCCAACTGCCCCGATATCAGCGAGGTTACCGTTAAACGAACCCTCGGTCAGCTTGTTAGTTGCAGCGCAATCGAAAAAACAGGAGCGGGTCGTTCGACGGGCTACATACTCAAAGACGTCCATGCTCTAGAACTATTCTTGCAATCCACATTACCCGATAGCGAGGCCGCAATAACAAAAGAGGCTCCAAAGGATAAGCTCCTTGAACGTGTAAACCACGCCGAGGATGAAAGCAGAGAGGGGCTCTATGAAGACTACGATTCATTCTCAAGGGACATAAAGACGAAATACGGAGTCTAGTCATATCCCAGAATAGCCTCATCCTTGTTGCCCAAAGTTATTTACGCGTCATTGTGAAGCGATAACCCCTGCGCCGGCAGGGGCAGAAGTATCGTCTGTAGCATTAGCTAGCAGATGACCTGCGTATGCTCCTCGATGGCTGCGCGATCCTCGGCTCGCACACCACGGCGTCCAAATTGTCCAGGCGGCAGAAGGTGTAGAAGTCGCGCTTGCCGATCTTGCTGGAGTCGGCGATCAGATAGCGCGTATCGGCCTTGCTAAAGACGAGCTGCTGGATGCGGCCCTCGTCCATGTTGGACGTGGACACGTCGCCGTCCAGAATGCCGTTGGCACCGATAAACGCCGTGTCAATCCCTAGTGCGCGCAGGGCATCCTCGGCCATGGGGCCCACAAAGGCGGCGGTGCGGCGACGGTACATGCCGCCCACCAGGCACAGCTCGCAATCCTCGCGCGCCTCGAGCAGGCTAAAGGCCGAAAGCGAATTGGTCACATAGATGGAAGGCAGTTTGTCGGTGACTCGGAGAGCGCCAATGCGATCTCACGACGGTTGCGCTCATTGTCTCAATTAGATACTCAACGAAATACGGCCCCGCAGCTCAATAAGCTGCGGGGCCGTACCATACACCGACGAATCAACGACGAAGTGCATCCACTATTTAGCCAGCTCCTGAACGATCCAGTCAATTGCACCTTCGGGATCGTTGGTAAGGTCGATATACTCCTTGCCCCTTGTGGTGAGCAGTTTAATTCCAAGGCGATCGGTATCGGCCTTCATAGCGTCATAGTACATGCGTGCCTGGGGCGCCAGAACAATCACGTTGTACTGATCCATCGTCTCATAGTGGCTTCCGTACGCACCGGACTGAGAAACCAGATCGATACCCTTAGCAGCGGCACCTTCGCGAAGAGCATTTGCCAAGAGAGTCGAAGTGCCGGCACCCTGGCAAAGCACAAGCACGCGGATCTGCTCCGCCTTGTCCTTTACCGCCTCGAGAGCTTTTGCGACATTTTCCTGTGCGGCAATAGCATCTGCATCCGAGTTTCCTGCAGTCTCCTTTGCAGACTCTTCCAAACAAAGCTGATGGTCATACGCCTTGCAGAACGGATAGTAAATCACAAAGTCAACGACCAACAGCACTGCCATCAATACGAGAGAACGCAAATCGAGACCCGTGGTGAGGAACGCACCAATTGGGCCGGGAAGCGCCCACGGCATGGTATACATGGGGGCGTTCATTCCAATGACGTCAATGAAAAATTTACCGATAATGGCGTTGACCATAGGAGCCACTAGGAAGGGCACGAACATATAGGGATTGAGAACAATCGGCATACCGAAGATAACGGGCTCGTTAACTCCAAAAATCACCGGGATAATCGATGCCTTGCCCATGGCTTTAAGCTGCTTGGAGCGCATAAACATGATCAGGATAATAGGAACGATGAACGTGCAGCCAGAACCGCCCAGACCGCCGATGAAGCTTGTAAAGTCCTGCGTGAGAGCAATTGACGGGTGTCCACCTGCTTGGAAAACCTCAAGATTGGTAACGGTATTGCCGTAGAGCGCAGCATTGATCGGACTCATGACAACCGAAGCACCGTGGATACCCATAAATTGGAAAAGTGCGACCGCGCCTTCGATAAGCGCCATGCCAGGATAGGTGTCGACCGCGGAGAACAGCGGCGAGATGAGAGCGGATACCAAATTGGCGAACGGCACAGCAAGCAGCTTGCGGCTCGCAAGATCGATAAAAGCGCACGCAAGGATCGAAAACCCAAATGCAAAGATATCGCGAAAACTCTGCGCAATAGAGCCAGGGACCTCTTTGGGGAGCTTGATTGTCACATTATGGCTAATGCACACCTTATAGATATTAACGGTCAAGAATGCGGCTACGAACGCAGCGAGAAAACCCTTGGTTCCCATATAGCCGGTTTCAAAAACAGACGTATCTGCTCCGCCAATCGAGACAACATCGTTCGTCACCGATAGCAAGAGCATGCCGCACATGGCACAAACCATGCACGAGGTGGGGTTGAGAGATTTGCCCGAAGGCATGCGACGGTTCATCGACATGGCAAGTGAGCTCGCCGTGGTGCCAGCCACCATAATGCCAAGAAGCCCCATGGTATATGCATAGATTTTATTGAAGAAATCCAGCACCTCAGGCGGAAGCGTGATGCCTACATAGGCAGGGAGCGTCGAAAGAAGAAGGAACAGGCTCGAGAACAGCACAATTGGCATATTCGAGAGAAAGCCATCCTTGATCGCCACCAGATAAATGTTCCTCGAGATTTTGTCGAAGAGGGGCTGGTGTTTTTCAAGGAATTTGACGATAGCGTCCATAACACATCCTTTCATGATTCCCGGGCACGTAACGATTTATCCGGACTCAACCGTCGTCGTCCCCGTTTGTATCCACGTATGTAAGTGAATACGTTCTTGTGCGAAATGTAATATCATTTGCGCGATTTGTCATAACCAATTCTTTTTCCGCTTTGTCGATATGTCAAGAATTCAAATACTTATTCGGTGAACGGTAGTTGATAAATATAAGGTTTTCCCAGCTAAAGGCTATTTTTTCCGAGCAGTACAATAAGCTTGCAACCGTTCACCGATTGGATATAACATATTGAATATATTGTTGTAACAATATTAGAGACAATGTCACAAGCCTGTCGTTCTAGTCAAAGGAAGTAACAATGCCCAAACGATTACTGAACATGTCCGCATCCGATTTTGCCGCCACGTCACCCATGGATCTAAAGCAGGCAATTCTGGCTTCCGAGGGACGTACCATCATGGCGGAAAACGTACCCTCTTCCCAATTTCTCGGCGGCGTTACTAATGCAGAGATCGAACGTGCCGCAGGTGCCGACCTGCTTCTGTTTAACGCGCTCGATGTGTTCGATCCAGTTATTGCCGGTATTCCAGATGATCTCAATGAAAACCCGGTCACTTGGGTGAAGCGAGCATGCGGAAGACCCATTGGCGTCAATCTGGAGCCAGTTGATAACGAGGCAGAGATGTCTGAATCCCGAACGGAAATCCCCATGGGTCGTCGCGTCTCTCCCAAGACCTTAGAAAAGGCTAACGAACTCGGATTTGATTTTATCTGCCTGACGGGCAACCCTGGAACCGGCGTCTCCAACGATGCAATCGCCCATTCGATTAAACTCTCCAAAGAGCATTTCAATGGCCTGGTCATAGCCGGAAAAATGCATGGAGCGGGCGTTGCGGAACCTGTCATGACGCTCGAAATTGCGCGCAAGTTTGTTGACCTCGGCGTCGATATCCTTCTCGTGCCAGCCCCCTACACCGTCCCTTGCTTCCAAGAAGCAGACCTGCGCGCCATCGTAGACTTTGTACGATCCCACAACGTAGGCAAGTCAATTGAAGAGAAGGTTCTCGTCATGGCGGCGAACGGGACGAGTCAAGACTCCTGCGACAGCGAGACCATTAAGAAAATAGGCCTTGCAGCAAAAGCAGCCGGCGCTGACCTCCAACATATCGGGGACTCCATGAACGGTATCTGCCTGCCCCAGAATATCTTCACGCTCGGACAAGCCCTTCGTGGATACAGGCATCAGATCGTCATGCTGAGCCGCTCTGTGATACGTTAAGGTTACCTTGCCCACGTTACATCCCGACTGAGGCAACCATCAGGTATAACCAACATGCAAACTGAGGCTCTAATGCTCGATACACACGAAAAACGGCCACTCTATTTACAGCTCACCGACGCGCTGCTCAAGCAGATCGTCGATGAATATCAAGCAGACGATCAACTTCCAACAGAAATGGAACTCTGCGACGAATACGCCGTAAGCAGAACAACCGTCCGACTTGCCATGAGTGAGCTGGAGCGTCGTGGAAGTATCTATCGAATCCAAGGTAAGGGATCGTTTGTTGCACCGAAACGCGTTAGCGAGCTCAATTCACTTTTAGACTTTGACTTTGCAAGCCATTGCGATGGCGTTGATCCGGATGCCATCACCAAACATTTCGGCGGCCTCACATCAGGTCGTCCAATTTCCGTAATGATGCTCCAACAATTTGGATGTCAAAGTCGCGATGAGATTCAGCGTCTTGAATTGACCTACGAACTTGAAGGCAGCTTCATAGGCGCTGATACGTTCTTCATTTCAAAGTCGCGCGTTCCGAATAACCAGTTAGATTTTCAGGCATTTAGCAGAATCATGGACGACTTGTCCAAGTCTATCCAATCTGTTAGGGAAAGCTATAGAGCACGTCAGCTTAGCGATTCCGAAGCCAGTAATTATGGTGTTGCAAAACTTCCGGTCATCGAACTGACTCATTATGCTTACGACTCCGGAGGCAAACTAATCTCAATTGTCTGCCGCACCGTCTTAACTGGGCGAATCCCTTATCAAAACTTTATTTTCAAGTCCTAATGTTCTTTTTCTTTTGTCTCGATCTGTAACACGTAGCCGAGTTTTTAAGTCCTAACCGTTACAGATCGAGACAAACAAGGTAGACCCCGCCGAATTGTCTCAATCTGTAACACTAAGACCGGTTTTGGACGTCTAGATGTTACAGATTGAGATGAATGCACAGGCCAATATCCCCAATCTAAATCTGTAACAACTAGCTGAATTATTCGGTCCTAGCTGTTACAGATCGAGACAAACGGAATAGGCCGGGTCAAAAATCTCAATCTGCAACATCTGGTTGGTGGTTTCACCCCTACCTGTTACAGGTTGAGACAATTTGATAGTGGAGTCCTCATTTGCGCGTCATATCGCGTAGCGCTGACGCGCTGGTTTCCACAATGACAGGAGGCAAAAGTCCTCCCGCATCGCCTGCTGGCAATCCCGTAGCGATAACTAGCAAATAACCTGCGTGTGTTCCTCGATGGCGGCACGATCCTCGGCGGCGATGCCCGGCTCGCACACCACGGCGTCCAAATTGTCCAGGCGGCAGAAGGTGTAGAAGTCGCGCTTGCCGATCTTGCTGGAGTCGGCGATCAGATAGCGCGAGTCGGCCTTGCTAAAGGCGAGCTGCTGGATGCGGCCCTCTTCCATATTGGATGTAGACACGTCGCCGTCCAAAATGCCGTTGGCGCCGATAAACGCCGCGTCGATGCCCAGTGCACGCAGGGTATCCTCGGCCGTTGGTCCCACAAAAGCGGCGGTGCGGCGACGGTACATGCCGCCTACCAGGCACAGGTCACAGTCCTCGCGCGCCTCAAGCAGGTTAAAGACCGAAAGCGAGTTAGTCACGATGCGCAGGCGGCACGCCGGCAGCATCGAGGCCATCTGCTCAACCGTGGTGCCCGTACCCAAAAAGATGGTCGAGCCTTCCTCGATAAGCTCCACGGCGCGGCGCGCGATCTGCAGCTTTTCCTCGGCATGCTTGGTGCGCTTTTCGCTGTGCGAATACTCATGGCGCAACATAGCATGTGGACGGCCCTGCGCACTGCGGGCTCCACCGTGCACGCGTTCGATCTCGCCCAGGCTCGCAAGTTCCTCAAGGTCGCGGCGGATCGTCATATCCGAGACGCCTAACGCATCAGAAATCTCTTTAACCGAGACCGTGCCCTGCTCCTCGAGCAGCTGACGAACCTTATCCTGTCGCTCTGCCTTAATCACGATGAATCCTCGCCGTTCTTTGCGCGCATATCATTCAAACAGTAACGAACAAATTGTATCAGACTCGTACGCGTCAAAAATGAACGCCCGCACAGCTCCAATCATCACTTTTTTGAGAAAAATACCCCCTGCTTTAGTGGGGTGTAGTGATAATCTCGCCTGTTCGCGCTACAGTTTGTCGGAAATACCTCGATGTTAGGAACCAAATGATCACTTCCGAGCTTTTCGGCACCGCGCCGTGCGGTACCCCCGTTCATCGTTACACCCTCAACGGGCCCGAGATCTGCGTTCGCATTATGGACTATGGCGCCACCGTGCTGGGTATCGATGTGCCTGACATTCCCGGCAACGTGCGCGATGTGGTGCTGGGCTTCGATAAGCTCGAGGATTACTTTGACAACCCCGCCTGCTTTGGCGCGACCATCGGCCCCGTGGCCAACCGCACTGCGGGTGCCACGATTACCATCGACGGCACGGACTGGCATATGCCGGCCAACGAGGGCGCCAACAACCTGCACAGCGACCTTGAGCATGGTCTGCACAAGCGCGTGTGGGATGTTGAGCTCGACGAGGTCCACAATGCCGTGCGCATGACCACCTCGCTTGAGGACGGTGAGCTGGGTCTTCCCGGCAACCGCACCTTTACGGCCGTGTTTACCGTGACGCGCACCGGCTGCTTCCGTATCGAATATGGCTGTGAGAGCGACCGCGCCACGTACGTGTCCATGACCAACCACACGTACTTTAACCTTGCCGGTCACAACGCCGGCATGGACTGTGAGCACTTCTTTGTTGCTAACGCTGCCCACTACCTGCCCATCAACGAGCAGAATATCCCCACCGGAGAGATCGCTCCGGTCGAGGGCACGCCGTTTGACTTCCGTGAGCTGCGCCCCGTCGCGCCCGGCATGGAAGCCGACGACCCGCAGATTAAGCAGGCCCGTGGCTACGACCACTGCCTGTGCATCGATGGCTATCAGTACGGCCGTAATCTGCGCCACGCGATGCACGTCGAGGAGATGTGGACCGGCCGTGAGCTGGACTATTACACCACTGCCCCGGGCGTGCAGCTCTACACCGGCAACTGGCTGGGCGACGAACACGCCAAAGACGATGCCAACTATAGCTGGGGCGCCGGCTTTGCCCTCGAGGCAGAGATGTACCCCGACACGCCGCACCAGCCGCTGTTCCCGCAGGGCATTGTGGGCCCGGATCACCCATACAGCAATGTGATCGAATACCACTTTATGAGGCACTAGGCCCACAACGCGACATATTGCACAGCAACGCCCGCCGGCACCACCGCCGACGGGCGTTTTGCTACCTAGTCATTGGGGACGTTCTTACATGACTAGTTGGATGGGGTCGGGGTTGGAGCTGGGGAGGTAGCGGATTTCTAGCTCTATGCCGAGTTCTTGCAGCTCTTTAAAGGCGGCGGCATCTGCCTCGCCTACGGCAACGGCAGGCGTCACAGAGCGCTTGCCCTCCCCTGCCTGCATATGGCCAATGCTGATCTTGGTGATCGGCACGCCACCCTTAACCAGCGCGAGCGCATCCGCGGGCGACGCCACCATGATGAGAATCCATTGGCGCGGCGTTGCGGTATGAATGATGTCGATGGTCCTTTGCACCGAGAAAAACCGCGTCCAAACGCCTTCTGGCGCCGTCACCCTCATAGGTGCCCATTGGCGCGAATCCGCCGCGATCTCATCGTTGACGATTAAGACAAGGTTAGAGCCCACAGATTCGTTCCACAGCTCAACGTCTTGCCCGTACATGAAACGGTCATCGATACGCGTGAAAAGGATCTTGGGTTGAGCCATGGCTGCCCCATTCTGTTTGAGACCCATACGAGCGGGACGTCGGCCACCAACTCAACAGCAGGTCAAGCGCCAAATGAACGCCGCAGACATCACGTCTCCAATATTAGTGCATTTAAAGTGAGAAAAGCCGTCAGAACACTTGCGCGGATGTGCGATGTCCCGTATCATAGACAGCCGTTGACGCCTCAGTTGCGTCACCACATGGCCGCCAGCGTAGCTCAGTTGGTAGAGCACCGCTCTCGTAAAGCGGGGGTCACCGGTTCGAGCCCGGTCGCTGGCTCCATTGCACAAGATAGCCGCCCTCGGGCGGCTTTTTTGTTGCCGATTTTGAGTGCGTGTGCGCCAATCCAGGCACAACGCCGCCAGCAACTCCCCTACTCAACAAAAAAGCCCCGCGGTAGTGTCGAGAAAGTTGGTGTAGAGCCCCATCCGAAGCGAGTCGGCCCGGC
>ERZ1673753.878-NODE-878-length-32578-cov-24.584909_pt1 | contig 32578 bp, 34 predicted proteins | sample MGYA00580201_ERZ1673753 | MGnify/ENA primary metagenome ERZ1673753 (study PRJEB41218, sample SAMN15661747) | gut metagenome | host: Homo sapiens | place: Canada: London | collected 2015-08-20/2019-03-30 | study: EMG produced TPA metagenomics assembly of... | reverse complement strand
ACCGACGAGTTTTTAGAGAAAAAATAATGCGTGACACAGTTTATTTTATAGTGCCTACAGTTACTTCCAAACAACTAAAACGAGATGACGCCCAATTAGTTTTTAAGGCTTTAACATGTATGCCGAATGCCTTAACTGAAGTATGTTATAGATCGCTGATTGCAGTTCAGATTCAATGCAATCATATACGTATTATATTATAGTTGTTTCCAATCAAGCAAATGCCGTTATAGTCTTTCTTAATTCGGTTAGCGTTAAATATATTTGTCTCTCTACGGTATGAACAGAGATTCCCATTATGACAGCTATCTCCTTATGGCTTTTTCCATGAAAACGACTGAGTTCAAATACTCTTCTTCTGCGATCGGGAATTGCAGCCAATGCAGAATAGATAATCCCAAGCATCTCCCGATAATGAAATCTTTCGAAAAAATCATAGTCTATCTGTGAGGAAACTGATTTCACCATATGATATTCCATGTATTCCTGTCTGACCTGCTCATGCTTGTATATGTTCAACGCGATATTCCTTGTCATAATCAAAAGATATGAGTCAAACTCCCTTTCATTGTCCAACCAAATATTCTGTCTTTCCCAAAGTCTGGCAAAAACCTCCTGGGCGACATCCTCTGCATCAGGTTCGGATTTCAGCAAGACATAAGCAAAATATTTTACTTTGGAATAATTGTTTTTGAATAACCTGGAAAAATGATCAACAGTCTCCACTTCTTCATTGTCAGCTATCATTACAATACAAAATTTAAGAAATAAAAATATTAAAAAAATACGGAACTCTCCTTTTGAATCCCGTATTTTTCAATTTTTATGAAAGCGCTAATCCTGAAAACATTTATTTCCTTAATAAGAGAAATACAGTATTAGAAGCTCCAATCAGTCTCAGTATCTTCACTGGAAACAGATTCACTCCAATGGATATTTGTAAAGCTACTTGGAGTCAAATCATGCCCCTTACCAGTAAGGTCCTTGAATGAATGATCTGCTTCATTGTAATATGGTTTTCCCATTCTCCAATAACCTTCCAAGCCTTTACTCTTTGTGTCTACCGATTGTATATTCTTGGCTATTTGTTCGTCCGTTCTAGCTACTGACCAAATACGTGCCTCTGTAAACATCACTTTACATCCATACCACCAAATAGTACCGGTGCCATGTTCACCACCACTACCGCCACCACCGAACCAGCCAATAGAAGGAAATTTTCCATCTGCAACTACAGATGATGAGAAATCCTTGGTACCAACTTTCTTGCCATTATAATACAGGCAAATCGTTTTACCGTTCCATGTTACAGCCAAATGTTGCCATACATTAGTAGAGAAGCCAACTAACGGATCCGGGTTCAGATAACCTCCATTACCCTGGAACTGAATAGCAGAATGTGCCGGGACGGTTCCTTGTTGACTTTGTGGGTCCTCAAAACGCATCAAGCATCCACCCCCACTTGTATTGAATGCATCTCTATTTCTGTTCCCAGTATCACTCACCTGAAAGCGGACCTCTACGGTAAAGTTCGGAAGTGTCATATCAAAATTGTCACAATGATACCCCGACGCACCGTTGAATTGTGCAATAGGAAAATTCAATGTAGATTTGATATCATATACATAAGAAGATGTAGCAGTAGTAGTTTGTGCTGGACCGCTCACCGCTACTAATCTAATCGGTAGTCCAAGTGGCGAACCTGCATACTCAGACGAAAGTGGTTTAAGGGTGATATTGACTGGTCCTGCCGTATTTTTACCTTTAGGTATTACGATGTTTTCGACAGGCAGTTCATAAAACTCTTTCGGAAGAAGGGCGTTACCCAAGCCATTTTCCAAATTAAATTTCTCAAGAATAGTAGAGTCTGCCACTAGCTTTAAAACAACATCTTCTGTAGCAGGGGTACTTACACAGGGAGTAAGGGCCACAGTTACAATTTCTTTACTAACTACTACGGGGGCATTGTTTATTCCCGAATTTTGTGTACTTTCAGTAAAGTACGCCATCAGGTCATCACTGCCACCCAAAGTAGAATAGTCTGCATTCTCACAGCTGAACACCATTAGTCCAGCACTAAGCAATGTTATTGATTTAATTAATCTTTTCATATTCATTCTTTTTATGATTCAATATATAGGTTCAGTCTATCGTCTGATATCCCGGACTGGGATTTTGTTCCTGAATAGCCTTGCGCATCCATTTAAATTTGGGATTGTTAGCACGCTCATTACTGAAACGGTATGCTCCAAACCCACCTTTTCTAAGGCCTTCACCCAAATCGAGATCAGCATAACCGACTAGTGACGGCTTCACATCCAACGGAAAATTTTCCCATTTATACCCCCCATTCAGACAATCAATAGCACTTTCCAGATTTTCAGTAATAATATATTTCTTCGCAAATTCAGCCTTACTCATACCACGACCAATACTACGATATGACGTTTCAAACCTGCTTCTGAGCCCATTGGAAGAATGGTTCATATAGGCTTGCTGAATAAAATAGTCAAAATAGGTTTCAGTTCCTTCTGGAATACGCTCTATCTCTCCATCAACACAGAAAATAAGCCCAGAGCCGGATTTCGGACCGAAATATTTGCTGAATTCCTTAAAAAGCATGGCTACGTACACAGGGTCTTCGTCCAAAGGACCTGACACTCCGTCAACATTGGGTTCAAAGTCAATATCTAAACCATCGTATCCATAAGCTTTAATAGTATCGGCGAAAGCCTTTGCATATTTTTCAATTGCAGGAAGGTTTTCCTTTTTATCTGCCGGATTAGGATTCCATCCCCAATAGGCATTACGGGTCGCTTCATCCGTATCGTATTCAGCCGGTGTCACACCTTTTCCAATATATTGAACGAATGTACATTGCAATACTTTAGTCCCTTTTACTTTCTGAACGAACTCAAGATCTGCCTTCTTTTTAGGTGAGAGATTCCTTGAATTGTTCCAGAGAGATATCATATCCATTGAATCAGGTACAGCCGAAAGTGTATTACCTGTGTCGGCAGATCCTTCTTCCCACTCGCTATACCACCCGAAAGCAATAGAATGGTCACTTTTTTTATAGGCTCTTAAATTTTCATAATATTCTTCACTTTTGACTACCTCTGTCATGGATTTATCAAAAATCTCAGCTTCTGCGGTTTCCCAATCAGTACAACTCACCATCGAAAGAATAGCGGTTGCCACAATTATATTATAAAAAATCAATTTCATAACGTATATAGTTTCTTTGTTAAATTTATTTTATCCAAAAGAGTTTTGTAGCCTCATTGTCTACTCCGCCAGCCAGCCAGCCAACTGCCTCATCATAGTTTGATTTATTGAGGTTCTTTTCCGTATAAGGATATCGCAAACGTCGTGCACCGATATTCAAATCAATGTTTGCATTCCCCAAATTATTGGCATATTTGTTCATTTCAGGATAACCGGTACGACGATGGTCAGCCCATGCTTCAAGCCCCATAGGATAGTTCGCAATCCATTTTTGAGTGATTATCTGCTCCAACTGCTGTTCGAAACTTCCCTGCCTGTTGAATGCAATCTTCACCTGAGTCCGCCTGTCATAATCGCTAAAATTGGCCAAATCATCACTATGGTCGTTAGGAATCGAGGTATTGTCTACAACATAAGTATCTGCTCCACTTGCTCCCCACTGATCAAAAGAAAGCCTGATACCATTTTCATAGTAAGATGCTATATCACCTGAAATCCAATTTTTAAGTATAGCTTCAGCAATGAGAAACTGTGATTCGGCTGCTACAAAAACAGGCATCGGAGCAGGAGATGATTCCGTACCGAAATTAGGAAGAGAGTAACCTTGTACCTTTCCTTTCTCAAACGAAGCATTTCCGGCAGGCATTCCTTCGAATTTACCTCTTTTGCTTTTAGTGAAATATTTAGAGCAACGTGGGTCTTTGAATCCATTCATATAATCTACAATAGTAGCGTTACAGCAGAGGTCTCCCCAAGATGCACTCGCCAATTCATAGGGGTTACGTTGGGAGGAACAATCCATCATTGCATTATCACTATTTTCCTTTACATATCCAAAAGGAGAATTCATCGCATCTACAAAGTTTTCTTTATCCCCTATACGCATGGCAGCTCTCATAATAAATGAATTGCCAAGTTTTGCCCATTTGGCATAATCACCGTCATATATATGGTCCTTCCCAGCAAGAGGTTTTCCATTATTACCAAATGAACCAAGAATACCTACTGCATATTTTAAGTCATCCATGATGTGCTTATACACTTCCTCTTCCTTGTCATAAGCAACATACATCTGTCCATCTCTTACCTTGCTGTACGGAATAGAACCATAACAGTCGGCAACACGCATCATCACAGCTGCCCTTATGAGTTTTGCTATGGCATAAAAATGACCGTCAGCCTCTGTTATACTTTCAATCTCGAAATAATTCGAATAGATGTTAGTAAAGGCTATATTATAAGGATCTTTATTCCAGTCATCCGAAACATTAAAAGTATCGAAATTCTGTCCTCCCCAACGGTTAGTCAAAGTAAAATAACCTCCATAAGTTCCTACCATTTGATCAATATGCTGCGAGTTATTTTGCTGTACATACATCATCTGTTCAATCATCGTAGGTAGTAGTAAAGATGGATCACCTTTGGTTGGAGCATATGGATTCGTATTGAATTCCTCAAATTTGTCTGTACATCCTGGCAAAGACATTGCTGCAATGCCGACAAATACGATTAATTTTATCACTTTTTTCATTGTAATACTTTTTTTAGAACTGTAGTTTAATATTAAAACCGAAGTTTCGAGTACTTGGAAGCATGAAGTAATCGACTCCTTGATAATAATTACTTCCTGTTGCAGCAGATAGTTCCGGATCAAATGGTGCATCACAATAAAGCATTGCCAAGTTACGGCCTACAACACCTATTGTCAAACCGAGTTTATCATTGAACCACTTTTTCGGGAAAGTATAGCTGACAGCCAATTCTTGTAGGCGTATATTAGTTGCACTATACATATAATATGCAGCATGACCACCTTGTGCCGTTCCGATTGTTGTCAAATAGTTTTTAGCGGGAAGCATGCCAAAATTACAAGGGACTCCGCCCTGTTCTCTTAATTTCGCAGAATATTCGGATGTACCATAATAATCAAGAATACCTTGTGTAGCTGAGTATACAAGTCCTCCAAAACGGGCAGCCAATACAACACCAAGAGACACACCTTTATAAGTGAAGTTGTTTGACCAGCCCAAGTTTGCTTTAGGAGCAAGAGAACCGGCTTTAACAAATTCTTTGGTTTCTTCCAATTTGATATTTCCGTCATTGTCAACGTACGTATTGCCGTTAGCGTCTCTTTGGATTATATGATTGTAATAAATGTCACTCATAGAGCCGCCTTCGCGCAAAAGTACACGCGGAGCTACATTAGCTTGCCCCAACCAGTCCTTTTCAATTTCACTGACCTCGTGTGCATCACCATTAATAGGGTCTACAATACCATGGCCTAACTCTTTAATTGTATTTTTATTATGTGTAACGGTAAGGTTACTACTCCAACCAAAATCCCCCCATTGATGCTCATAGCCGAATGCCAGTTCCACACCTTTATTTTCAATATTACCGGTTTGAGCTACAAATTTTTCATAACCAGTTGCGGCAGCCAAAGGCACATAAATGGTTTGATGATAAGTATTGGAATGATAGTAGGTTACATCCAAATTGAAACCGTTCAAGAAGCGTACATTTAGACCAACTTCCCATGACTTAGTATCTTCAGGTTTCAAAGAAGTATTTGGGTAAGTTTTGCTCTTATTCCAAGTATGCATCTGCTCATCATAAGTATAACTGGGGTTAGACAAATAACGTTCAAAAGGGGTAGAGACCTTAGAATAAGAAGCGCGTACTTTAGCAAAATCCAACCATTCCGGCATCTTAAGCATATTGGAAATCACCGCGGATATCCCTACAGACGGATAGAAAAATGAAGCCTGATCGGAGAAAGCGAGCTGAGAAGCCCAATCATTACGTCCAGTTGCTGTAAAATACAACATGTCTTTCCATCCTAATTCCAAAGAGGCGAATATTGACTGTGTCTGGTCGTGCCAACCAGTTTGAGAACTTTTATAGCTTGTAGCAGTATTGAGGTTATTGGTGTAGAATTCATTAGCAACTACCAGGTCACCGGCTGTGTAGCTATCTTCATATATCTGATCCTTGATGGAAGCCCCCACATTAGCTAATAATCGAAAATCTCCGATTTTTTTATCTACATTGGCTATTATATCACCGTAAATGGAGCGGTCAGTCATATCATCTAAAGAATAGCCACCATTTTTTCCACAGAAAGTGGTAAGAGTTGTAGCATACATTTTTGAAGTTTGCGTATAGTACGACTCATCAATGTTGGCACGTGCCACAACATTAAGCCAAGGAGTGATATCGTACTTCAAAGACACATTAGCCATGAAACGACGCTTCTTCATATCTCGGTCGTTACGATTCTGGATCCAATATGGATTCTGGATGTTGTGGACCCCTTCTGTATATGGCCAATATTGTGTCATGATTCCGGTCGGATTCCATCTTTCATAAGTACGAACCTCGTTGAAGTCCTCTCCTCTGGGAAATAAATACAGGCCGGGGATTGGATTATTATATGTACCTTGAGCCACCAAGTTGTGGTCGTTCTGAATTATCACGCTTCCTCCCATATCCAAGATCAACTTATCGTTAGCAAATTTAGATGTATTGCGCGCCGTGAAATTATAACGGTTGTAAGAACTTTCAGGAACAATACCCTTTGAATTGGTAGTAGCAAAAGATACATATGTCTGACTTTTCTTATTCCCCGTAGAAAGCGAAATAGAGTTAATTACATCACTTCCTGTATCAAAAAATTTACGAGGATCATAATTGTAGTCTGACGGAAGTTGCTCTCCCCAATTCATATATCCGTCACTTCTGCCATAACGGCTCTGCATCTGAGGCATCATATAGACGGTGGAGAATGTAGTGCTGTTGTTGATTGTAACAGTCGTTTTCTCTGCAGAACCTTTTTTGGTATTGATTATAATAACACCATTTGCAGCATCTGAACCATAAAGAGCTGCGGCAGAGGGACCTGTAAGCATGTTTACCGATTCGATGTCATCGGAGTTGATATCAGCAGCGGACTCAGAACCCACCATTTTAGTCATGGTACCTCCACTTCCACCGAAACTCTTGTTGTACATTGGTACACCATCTATAACATAAAGCACGCCATTATCTTTTTCAATAGATTTCATACCACGCATAACGACTCTAGTAGCACTACCCGGTCCGCTAGCTCCAGAATTAATTTGGACACCGGCAACTTTACCGACCATTGAATTGATAAAATTTACATCTTTTACTGCATTTAACTTATCAGCATTGACTTGTTGCACATTATAAGATAGAGCTTTTTCCTCTCTTTTGATACCTAGCGCAGTAACAACCACTTCATCCAAAGCCTGAGTATCTTCACTCAATGTGATATTCAGGGAATTAGCATTAGTTACCGTCACCGACTGTGAAGCATAGCCGATATAAGAAAACTCAAGAATATCCCCAGCGGAAACTTTTAATGTGAATTTCCCATCTAGGTCAGTCACAGTACCGTTGGTAGTACCCTTTACCAATACACTTACACCAATCAGCGGTTCTCCTTTGGTATCCTTTACGGTACCGGAAACACTGATTACATTGTCTTGCACTTGGCTCATAGAATGATAGTCAGATGCATACAAGCCCCCACCACCAGCCAACAAGAACAAGCTAAAAAGCAGGCAAAAGCCCTTGCGATTCAGATTTGTTTTCATTAAATAATAAATTTAAAATTAAAAAAGTTTTAGACAAATAACGGATAGTTATATTTACAGACGTTATTACAAAGAGGTTCCAAAAGGAAGTTTGCAGATTTTCAACATATTAACAGCTGGATTATTAGATACTCGTTTTTTCATATATGTATTATATTTTTAGGTTTAACGGCACAAATATACATATTATATAAAAACAAACAATACAATATATGTTAAATTTTAGGTTCGCTAATATTTTCGGGAATATGCAATTATTAATTTACATATTATATTAATATATAAATACAGCAGATTTAAACTATTTATAAATAAGTGAAATATGATTATAACTGCCCTAAGGATAGTCAAGAATAGAAATTGATTACTCCTTTTAATACATGGTTATTACAAGTACATTTAAAAAGGAAACCGGACAAAAAGAAAAGGAGACAGTATCTCAAACGATACCATCTCCCGCATTTTGGAAATTCCTTTATCTCTGATACCCTTCCGGCAATATCAGGGAAATTTTATTCTTTATTTTTCCGATTTTATACTTCTCCAATTCTTTTTGACATAGCTTCGACTCTGTAAATCCCTGTTGTCTGGTCAGTCGTCTCATACCATCCAACACTCAGTTCATAATCCCCGGAAGTTCAGAGGAGATAATCGTTTCCGACAAATTCGACCCAATCTCCGACTTGGAATCTAGAACTTTAGACGTTATAAAAGTCTCTTTCATTCATGTTTCCAAATGCAAAAAACGCGTATTTCAAGAGCCCAAATCCTAACTAGTGAACGTAAAAGTTATTTCTTGTTTTTTGTTATCTGCTGAAAGAGAGGATGGCGGGTGAATAGCTACGCCTGCCATCCTTTCTTCATATAAAAAAGGAGGTATCAGAAAGAGGAAAATTCTTATACGTGATGAAATGGTAAGTGGTGAGGAGGAATATGCCATATCCTTTAAAGCCGCTTGAAATAACCTTTTAAATTATGAAAGTATGGCAGCAGACAAAAAACAAAACAGGAAAAGCCCAAGCGAGGAAACGATCAAAGCGCTTGGCAACAGTATCGATGAGTGCTGGAATGAATTGAACAATCTCCCCCAAAAAGAGTTCCCGCCTGTTCAGACTGGAGAAATCATATCTTCCACGTGGAATAATGCTTCTGGAAAGGAGAATGAAACAATACAGCCGGTAGGAGAAGTGATACAGGAACAGCCATGTGACGATCTGGATAGTATTTTAGGGAAAAGTATTAATCAGTCTATGAAAGAAGCGAAAAACAAGCCAGTCCCGACAATTCTATGGGGAGATGATGGTAATGGAAACGGATTATGGTATGAAAATGAACTGGCCGTGCTATTCGGAAGGACGAATACCGGAAAAAGTATATATGCGGTTCAGATAGCGGAACATATAACCAAAAATCTTAATAAAGGAGTACTGTATATTGACCTGGAGATGTCAATGAAGCAGTTTCAGCAGAGGTATACTTCAAAGGACAGCAGGTTGCATGTCTGGTCCGAGCTTCTCAAACGACCGGAAATGGAAAAAGTTGAGTGGGCATTGGACAATCCTGAAAAGTGTCTGAAATTGTTAAGAAAGATGCTTGACACATTATCTATTAAAATATTGATACTCGACAACCTCACATTTCTAGTCAATAACGGAGGAATGAAACCGGAAGATGTGAAACTGATCTGCTCGAAATTATGTGAATGGGCCAAAGAAGGGTATTCAATTCTCGTCATAAACCACACGCCCAAAATCCCTCCCTTTACACCCCTTGACCTGAACCATTGCCTGGGATCAAGTATGTTAACTAATTTTGTTCAGTCAGTATTTGCCATCGGAACATCGAGTAAAAATCCGTCTTCCGAAAGATACGTGAAACAACTTAAAATGATCGGATATGAAAATCAAATGTCAGGAACACTACGACAAGGTGGTAGAATATGCCAAGAGCATTGGCGACACAACTTTTCAGAAATGTATCGAACGCCTCAAACAATGGGAGACAAATTCCAATGGGAGATATGAAATTGAACTCTATTGGGATTTCGCACCATATTCATTCGGTTTTGCTGAGGTGGCTGCGGACGGACGAAACGGCATCGTGGGTGGATTACTCTACCACGGCAGACCGGATGAATCCTTTGCCGTAGTCATGGAACCGTTCCACGGTTGGAGCATACACACGTAAAATGGTGATTTCAATTCTGCTGTCAAATTTGTGCGAAAGGGTGCAAATATATTTCATATTAATGCTCCCTTTTGCATATTTTAATATACATTATAGGGGTAATGGGAATAACTGAGGCAATATTTTTGATGTGTCTTAATTGCAAGATTTGCCGGATTCACGGGAAAGCATTTCATTTTCTTTGCAAAAGAATTAGCTCATCAACCATGTAGTTGAAGGAGTTACGGAGGCGGCCGTAAGAGGTTAGCCTCTTGCTTTTTATAGCCTCCTGTATCAACAGGAACAAAGTGGACGATAGCACAATAAACAAGAAATCCCGATCATAATAACCGGGACTTCTCTACTTCCTTTTTATAGTGCAGATGCGACGACCAAGCTCGCATGGGCACTTTCAATAGTACAAAGGTAAGCATTATTTCCTGTTTTGCCAAAATAAATATGGCTTTAACACTCGATTTTAGAAGCTTGTGCTACAACTTTTTGAGCTTCAAGCGTCTGAATGGAGTTGACAAGATTATGAATCTCATTTTCCAAATCTGTTTTTCGGGCTTGTGAAATGCGGCCCAACATATATCTGACAACATCTATGCCACCTTTTATGTTGTGCCTGCAATCAGCGGAAATACCGGCCGGCAAATGTTTGATGCCTTTTGGGAAGTCCATACGGTAAATACACCCTCCATGTGCGCACTTGTTACGAAGTACACGTATGGTTTCCATATAATTGTAGAAAACACCTCTTGAACAACCATAAGCGTTAGCTACCAACTCTTTTGCTTCCGGCTCTTTCAACGAATCATATAGTGTTATGATATTACCAATTGTCATAAACTCTATGGTCTTCCATGCAGGGGCATATATCCCCGGATGGTTTGCATGATGACGCTGGATGATGGGGTTCTTGCGCATGGCGGCATAGACTTGTTCTTCAAAGTCGTTTACGAATTTAGAAGTTACATACTTGCGGTTGACAAACCAGCAAGGGTCATCGATATACCGGAGCGATATGTTATAAATGAGTTTTGTACGGATATTGACTTCAATACGGTCAAGAGCGTTAAGCAGCAATCTTCGGAGCTTGGTGTCAAACTCATAAAGGTCGTAAACGCTCTTGAATGTAGTACCCGGTTTCAGCTTATGGTCCCGATGCTCCAAACATGGGAATTTTATCTCATATGGGAAAGAATAGAATCCAAGTCGGTAATAACCGACATCAAGAAGAATTTCTTTTGCTTTCTCCTCATCATCAAATGCCATACCGTTTGATTTCAGTCTGGCGATTTGTTGGTCTATCGTATATGCTTTCTTCATTGCAGTTTGAATTCAAGTGCGAAGTTACTCATTTTTTTGAAACAAGCACCCATCATGTATATTGATTTATAGAAACATATCCCATATCAGGTAATTTTTCCATATTCCTCCATAAAAATCCATCATAAGCCCCGCTTCCCTTGTTAAGTCCTCTTCAAGAAGATAACTCGGAGGGACGATACCTTCCACGTTCAAGCCTGCGGTTTTCGCGCAAAAAATTCCCTTTGGTAATTTTTCACCCGAAAAAACGCTCCGGTATCGCCGTCCGAGTTGTGTAAACGGTCGGGACTTAGCAAGCGAAGCGACCTACGACGCATAGGACAAAACCAAAAAACAGTTGTCGGCGGTATTTTGCCGATACATGAGGTCCCAATGGATACTACCATCCTATAACTTCCACACTTTACCTTGCTGCCGGTCTTATAAAGTACCCCAAGGAAGCGGGGACTAAAGACAGCTTGCTCTCAACTCTGCATAATACAGTTTTCTTCTTTACCTGTTTCGTGCCGTTCCTGCCGCTTTCTGCCGTTTTTTCTTGCGTGGGGTTTTCCGTTTGCGTGCCTATGTCCTCTTTTGCCCCTCGGATTCGGTGCTTTTCCTTGCTTTTGCTTTTGCCTTTTCCATTTTTCCGTCCTGCGTCTTGTCTCCTGCGGTGAAACATGATGACAAGCGATGAAATGAATAGTCTAACATATTGTAAACTAATTATTTATCAAAATACATCCTATATATTTGCACTGACAATTCATAGTTATCAACTCTAAAAAACAAAGTCATGGCAAAGAAAAATGGAAGGGACGATCCCCCTAAACCGCAAGTCTCCGAGAACGAACAGATGAGCGACATCGTGTTTATCCTCGACAAAATGGAACTGATTTTACAAGCCGTGTCCGAAATCTCAAAGGACGGCAGGTACAAGACGGTTCCGGCAGACAAGGAACACCAAAATTCCTTTCTGAAAATCGACCGCTACGCCAACATGTTCGAGAATTTCCTGAAGAACTTCTGGAGCCAGCTCAAAGACCCGACACGGTTCGGCATCCTCTCCGTCAGGGAGGACACGTTGGACACCCCGGAAGTAAGGCAGGCGGTCGAGGACATTGCGGCAGGAAAGCAGACCAAAGCCGTGGAGGAATTTCTCAAGAAATACGAGATTGTCCCCCGCGACAAGGAAAACCAAAGTATAAACCATCAAAATCAAGAAGAAATGGCAAAGAAAAATGAGACCCCGCAGCAGGCAGCCCAGGATGGCGGCCAGCAGCAACCCAAGTACCGTTACAACGAGTCCATGATCAACTGGGAGGAACTGAAGAAATTCGGGCTGTCCCGCGAGTATCTCCAGGAGCGCGGACTCCTCGACCAGATGCTCAAGGGCTACAAGACCAACCAGGTCGTGCCCATCAGCATGAACTTCGGATCCGCCGTATTGCGCACCGACGCACGCCTGTCGTTCCAGCAGTCTGTCGGCGGACCGATTGTCCTCGGCATCCACGGAATCCGACAGAAACCTGAACTTGACCGTCCGTATTTCGGGCACATCTTCTCCGAGGAGGACAAGAAGAACCTGCTTGAAACGGGCAACATGGGACGTGTCGTGGAACTGAAAGGACGCAACGGCGAATACATCCCCTCTTTCGTCAGCATCGACAAGCTCACCAACGAGATTGTGGCCATGAAGGCAGAGAATGTGTTCATTCCCAATGAAATCAGCGGGGTAAAACTGACCGAACAGGAACAGCATGACCTGCGCGAGGGAAAGAAAATTTACGTGGAGGGCATGATCGCTAAGTCAGGTAACGAGTTCGACGCCCACATACAAATCAATGCCGAACGCAGGAGCATCGAATACATCTTCGAGAACGACAAGCTCTTCAACCACCAGAAGTTGGGCGGCGTGGAACTTACCCAGAAGCAGATTGAAGACCTGAATGCCGGCAAGGCCATCTTCGTGGAGGGCATGCAGCGCAAGGATGGGGAAGTATTTTCCTCGTATGTTAAGCTGGACGAGGCTACCGGACGGCCAGCGTACACCCGTTACAACCCCGACTCCCCGGAGGGCGCACGCGAAATCTATATCCCGAATGAAATCAACGGTGTGAAAATCACTGCCGAGGAGCAGCAGCAACTGCGGGAGGGAAAAACTATCTTCCTCAATGACATGGTGAACCGCAAGGGCGAGGAGTTCTCGTCATTTATCAAAGCCGACCTTGAAACGGGAAGACTCAGCTATTCACGCACGCCGGACGGGTTCGAGCAGCGTGAACAGTTCAAGATACCCGACAAGGTATGGGACGTGGAGCTGAGCCGGAAACAGCGAGCCGACCTCCAGAGCGGCAAGGCGGTACTGGTCGAGGGCATCAAGGGCTACGACGGCAAGACCATCTCACAGTATGTCAAGGCGAACTTCAATCAGGGCAGGCTGGACTTCTACAACGAGAATCCGGACCGTAAGCGTGATGCCTCGCAGCGCAACGTGGTGGCAAACGTACAGAAGCAGGGCCAGGAACAAAGCAGCCGGAAATCCAAAGGCGCAAGTATCGCATGATGCGTGAATCAAACGAATGTGGAATCCTAAAAAAATCGGAAATATGGAAATGAACAATGGAAACACCACGCCTTTCAAGGCGGAAGATGTGAACTGGGACGAGCTGGCAGGCATCGGCATATTGAAGGATGAACTGGAAATGTCGGGAGAACTTGACACGTTGCTCCGGGGAGAAAAAACAAAAGTGATACCGCTCAGCCTCGTGCTCCTCGGCGTGGACGTGGTGATGGACGCCACCCTGCAACTGGTACGCAAGGACGGCGAACCGCTGATCGAGATCCTCGGTGTCAAGCCATCGGTATAACGGCGCGTTACCGGTCAATCCGACAAGTTAAAATTAAAAAATGTCAAACCGCCGTTTCCTGTTTTCCGGTTCCGGTCACGGGGAACGGCTTAAATTTTATCCTAACATGAAAGCAATCATAGCAGAAAAACAGAGTGTGGGCATGGACATAGCCCGCGTGGTCGGCGCAACGGAAAAAAAGGACGGCTACTGTACAGGCAACGGGTACATGGTCACATGGGCGTCTGGACACCTCGTGTCGCTGGCACTGCCCGACACATACGGCTACACAAAGGCTGTTGCCGAAGACCTCCCGATGATGCCGCACCCGTTCCGGCTGGTATCCAGACAAATCAGGACGGACAGGGGGATGGTGACGGACATTGCCGCCTCCCGGCAGTTGAAGGTCATCGACGAGGTGTTCTCCAAGTGCGACGACATCATCGTGGCAACGGATGCAGGCCGTGAAGGGGAACTTATCTTCCGGTGGATATATGCCTATCTGGGTTATACCAAGCCGTTCCGACGGCTGTGGATCTCCTCGCTCACGGACGAGGCCATCCGCGAAGGCATGGCAAACCTCAAGGACGGAAGCGGTTATGACAGTCTCTATGCCGCAGCGGACAGCAGGGCAAAGGCGGACTGGTTGGTGGGCATGAATGCCAGCCGCGCGTTGGCGATAGCCTCTGGTTCGGCAAACAACTCCATCGGACGGGTACAGACCCCTACACTCGCCATGATATGCGCACGCTTCAAGGAGAACCGCAACTTCGTTTCCACTCCCTATTGGCAGCTGCACATCACGCTGAAGCAGGGAGAGGCGCACAGGCAGTTCATCCATCCGGAGGAGTTCAAGGAGAAGGGAACGGCAGAGGCGGCATACCGGAAAATATCTTCCGAATCCGTTGCGACAGTCACCAAGGCGGAACGCAAGAGGACATTCCAACAGCCCCCGCTTCTCTACGACCTGACCGCACTCCAGAAGGACTGCAACATACACTACGACCTGACGGCGGACAAGACCCTTTCCATCGCCCAGTCGTTGTATGAGAAGAAACTGATTTCCTATCCGAGGACGGGAAGCCGATACATACCCGAAGATGTCATGGCGCATATTCCTGTCCTGTTGGAGAAAATCGTGGCTATGCCCGAGTTCAGGGAATACGGGCACACTTTTGACTTTTCCGGCCTGAATACCGGAAGCGTGGACAACGCGAAAGTGACCGACCATCATGCCCTGATTATCACGGGTATCGTGCCGCAAGAACTGTCCGAGGCGGAATCTGCCGTCTATACCCTGATAGCCGGCAGGATGCTGGAATCCTTTTCCCCACCCTGCGAGAAAGAGTCTTTGTCCATGGAATGCACCTGCGAGGGGATGGATTTCCGTTCCCGCTCTTCCGTCATTGTCAATCCCGGCTGGCGCGGCGTGTTCCGCAGGAAAGAGGACCGGGAGAAGGACGAGCCGGAGGGCAATGGGGAAAGCGCGGTGTTTGCAGGTGGCGAGAACGTTCTCGTAACGGGGCATGGGCTGGCACAGAAAAAGACCCTGCCCAAACCGCTTTACACGGAAGCCACTCTGTTGGAGGCTATGGAGACCTGCGGCAGGCACATCACGGACAACGAGGCGAAGGAGGCCATGAAAGACGTGGGTATCGGCACGCCGGCCACCCGTGCCGCCATCATCACCACACTGGTCAGCCGCGATTATATCGCACGTTCCGGCAAGAGCATCGTACCGACCGAAAAGGGAATGTATCTCTACGAGGCAGTGAAGGAGATGCTTGTGGCGGATGTGGAACTGACCGGCAGCTGGGAGAAAGCTCTGGCACAAATAGAAAGACACACCCTTGATGCGGAAACTTTCATGCGCTCCATCAGGGACTACACCAGCAAGGCGACCGGTGAAATCCTGAAACTCCAGTTCAATACAATGCCCGGCAAGGTATTCGCCTGTCCCAAATGCAAGACAGGAAAAATTATCATCCGTTCCAAGGTGGCCAGGTGCGACCATGACGGGTGCGGGCTGCTGGTGTTCCGGCGCATTCTGAACAAGGAACTGACCGACACACATCTGGAGCAGCTTTTCTCGTCCGGCAGCACCAAGGTCATCAAGGGCTTCAAGGGGAAGAAAGGCGTCCCGTTCGATGCGGCCGTCACTTTTGACACGGAATATAACCCGGTATTCTTGTTTCCGAGAGACAAGGGGCACAAGAAAGGATAGCACCGTCATTCCAATTCGCGGGCAAAGGTAGCGCACCGCCTTGTTCCGCAGGCAAGGTCAGGCCCTCCGGGTTTCGGGAAAAATCATCCTCACTGTGTTCCGGTATTTTCCCCCGAAAACCTTGCCTGTGGAGGCGGTACGCTCCACGGCCCTTGAAATTGGAAATGACATGTTTCACCTATATAATAATGCAAGGTCATGAAAACAAAAGAATGTATCGGCAGAGCAAGGACAAACAGGTGGATTAAGATTGCGGCACTGGCCATTGCAGCCTTCATCGTGTTCAGCTATCTCCATTCAAGAGGCATATCGCCGGTATGGACGGCGGTCGCCATCGTCTGTTTCAGCGGCTTCTTCAAGCTTCTCTATAAGATCGCGTGCCTTCTGGTAGCGGCAGCGATATTGTTCTGCATTCTCAGTTATCTGGTCTTCTGACAACACCGGGATATGGAACGGATATACCTTACAAATTCCTGTAAATGCTTACAGAGCGGAGCTGTCCAAAAGGGCGGCTCTTCTTGTATCCACAAGCCAATGGAGATGACAACGTCAGAAATACGTACCGAGCAGAATGATAGACAAATACAGCCATTGGCAGGCCGGGAAACTACCGGGCAAAGTTGGCAAACGCTTCTTTTCGGACGGCAAGGTCGGGCCTTTCAGGTTTCGGGAAAAATCATCCTCACTTTGTTCCGGTATTTTTCCCGAAAACCTTGCCTTACCGGAAGCATTTGCCGTAAGGCCCTTGTAGTTCAACGGGCTGCCAAAGCCCGGGTATTCACAAATAAAATAATAAAGTCATGAATCAAGCAATCATCTCAAGACCGCCGATGGCGCCGTTGCAGATACACATGCCGGTGCCTGTAACAAGAAAGAAAAGGACAGTGGAGCCTGAACCGGCAATCAAACTGCCGCCCCGCGGAACGACCGGGCCGCTACATATCTCCACTTTGTTGAACCCCATTCTGGAAATATGCCGCCATCCCGACCGAAACAGGCTGCTGGCAGAATTCTTCAAGGACGCATGAAATCAATGTCTAATTATTAAATAATTCAAGTTATGTTTTTTACACAGATCAACCAGATGATGAACCAAAGCGTGGATATCACGATGGTCATCCGCAAGTCAGCAACAGGCATGACGGTATCCGTATTGCCGAAGTCGAACGGTCTCAAGGACGAGGCGCAGAACCGCATCGTGCCGCTCACGCTCTCGGGGCTGCCCGAAGAACTCGATGCCGGATTCATCGGCGCGATTTCCAAACCCATCCAAAAAGTTTCCGGACTCCTGACCAACATGGCGGAGTTCGAGAAGCAGGTGGACAAGGCTGCCGCCGACAGCAAGGCGGCGAAGGATCAGAAAGCCAAGGAGACGAAGGAGGAGAAAGAGAAGCGCGAGAAGTACGAGAAGCACATGAAGAAGGCGGAGGAACTGATTGCAGCCAAGAAGCACAAGGATGCCATCGCCACACTCGGTCAGGCAAAGTTGTATGCTACCGAGCAAAACAAGAAGACGGTGGAAGAGAAGATCGAGGAACAGAAGAAGGCGATGAGCCAGGGCAGCCTGTTCGACTTGATGGACGAAGCCGCGCCACAGCAGCTCATGACATAGCCGCAAGCCGGACAGATGCCACCGCAGCCGCAACCTCGCCGGTATATGCCACAGCCGGCGCAGCAATATCATGGACAGCAACCGATACCGGGGCGGCAACCGGTATACAGCCAGCCTGCACAGCCGCAGATGCCACCGCAGCAGCCATACCCGTATCCGCAACAGGGAGCTTATCCGCAAGCGGCACAGGGCGCACAGCATCCGCATTACGGCAATCAGGTAATCCCGCCTTACCCGGAATTGCAGGATATGCAGGCAAACGCCCCATATCCGCCGCAGGATGAACCCGCCTATCGTCCGGAGGATTACGAGGAATATCCCGATTTCCCCCAATCCATGTTAGAATCCCATGTTTCACACTATCAGACAGTTTAAGATTATGGCACTCGAAATCAAAGGAATGACACGCTCGTTCACATTCAAGAAAGGCAATGAAATGCTTGTACTTGCAGACCCTATGCCGGACGAAACGCCGGAAGCGGTCATGAACTATTACTCGAACATGTACCCGGAACTGACAACGGCGACGGTACACGGACCGGTCATCAAGAACGACACGGCAGTGTACGAGTTCAAGACCACCATCGGAACGAAAGGATAATGGATATATGAAAAAAAACAGTAAAGATAAAAAATCATGTGTACCATTGGACGGACACCGGCTGGAACAGCTGGCAAGGCTCATCATCGGACAGACCCGGCGGAATGTACGGTACGGGGCGGACAGGAAAGAACGGATTGCGGCTCCAAACGGGGCCGTAATTCTTTTCTGAACACAGCCCTGCCCCCGATTGCACGGGAGAGCCTTATGGTGGAGACATACGACGGTTACACGTGCAATGGCATCAATGTAATCACGCGGGAAAACTACGGGTTCCTGCGTGATTCATTTTTCAGGTATGCCACGCTGTTGGATATGGAAGCGGTGCACATACCCGGGAACAGCATCGGGGAAGGCATAGCCCGGTTGTACGATGAGATGAACGCACTTGTCGGGGACGACCTGAATGTCAATATCGAGCAGGAGGAAGGACGGCTCTTCTTCCGTTTGTGGAAAAAACACCGGTGGGGAAGCTACACGCTGTATTATTTCCCGGTAAAGTTTCTGGAGTCGCTCAATCCCGTCTTAAGAAGGATCGCCATTACCTTTCTCCATAAACTGATGAGGGCAAACAGCATCGGCACTTTTCTCGAAGACTATGATACGGACTGTATGTTCGAGATGCTTTCGGAATGTGACGACTGTGATTCTTCGGAGGGAAAGGAACGATTGAAATTGCTGGACTCCTATCAGACCGGCAAAATCAACAGGCTGCTCAAAAGGGTGGAGTCGAAATCCTATTACAAGGACCTTCCCAAAGCCCTTGAAGCGTACAATCCCCGAAACGGGTTTGAACGCACCCTGATCGACGTGATGAAACGGGGGCTGCCGTTCCTGACGGCGGAACGCGGCATCATGGAGTACGGGTATGACGCCTTCTACTCCGAGAATCCGGATTTCCATCCGATATATCTGGAACAACAGATAAGAGTCGTCTATGATACCGAAGATATCGTGTCCGAATATCTGATTGACAATTACAACTGTTACAGCAGGGAAACATACGACATCATCCCTGTAACAGTCTTTGACCTGTCGCCTGATACCGAAGAGCTGTTCCGGATGGATGACTATCCCGAACGCTTCTTCAGATGGGCGGATGAATTCATCAATATAATCTGTTAAGCCATGTTGGAAACGAATGAACTTACAAGAAAACTGAGGACGCTGCTCCATCCGCGGGCGGCACTGATTGCCTATGCCGAGGGAAATGACTGCCACAATTTGTATAACAACCATTATTTTGTCGAGGTCAGGGACATAGATGAAAGCGGGATGATGGGCGAAGGCCGTCCGGTGACGGTGGAGTTTATGACCGAATTGGTACGGGGGTATTCCGAAAAGCATAGCACCACACCATACGGGAAGATCCCTTCCAACCTGCTGTGGTGCGACCCTCGCAAGGGCAGCGAAAAATACATCTGGTACACCCCTCCCCGGAAACGGATGATGTTCTTCAAGGAAGCCCTCAAGATAGAAAACGCGGAGTATCATCTGCCGGGAATCGTCTATGCGGCTGAAGAAAGCCATCTGAATGTCTATGCCTACAAGGACAGGGAACTGACGGACAATACGGAACTTTATGCGGCGCCGTTCTTCAATGTGACAGGAGCAAGCGTCTGTTTAGGTTCAGCTAAAATAGAGAAGCCGAAAGACCTGACCTACGCGAAGCTGCTGGAATACTGGGAGAGGAAATTCTGGCTGACCGAGTTTTCCCATCTGGGAGGCAACGGGAACCCGACCAAATCAAACCTCGTGCTGGTGACAAAGGCGGCCAAGGACAGGGATTTCAACCTGGAAGAACTGAAACCGTTGAACAATTTGAAACTTAAAGACATACTGAAATGAAAAGAGTGCATTATATAGATAGTTACCTGATGAACCCGCAACATCCGGTAACGGTGAACATCATCGGCGCGGGCGGCACCGGCTCGCAGGTGCTGACCTGCATGGCAAGACTGGACGTGACACTCCGTGCGCTCGGACATCCGGGATTGTTCGTCACGCTCTATGATCCGGACACCGTGACGGAAGCAAACATCGGACGACAGCTTTTCAGTCCTTCCGAGTTGGGATTGAACAAGGCACAGTGCCTTGTTACACGGATAAATCATTTCTTCGGCAACGACTGGAAAGCGGAAGCAAGACACTATCCGTCTGTATTGAAAGAGATAAAACGGGATGAAATCGCGAACGTCACCATTACCTGCACGGACAATATCAAGTCCAGGCTCGACTTGTGGAAGGTGCTGGGGAAAATGCCGTCATCCTCCTATACGGACAATAACACGCCCCTCTACTGGATGGATCTCGGCAACACGCAGACAGCGGGACAGGTGGTGCTGGGAACCGTGCCGAAGAAAATCAGGCAGCCGACATCCGGACAATACGAGACCGTCGGTTCGCTGAAGGTCATTACCAGGTTTGTGAAATACGCGAGGGTAAAAGAGGAGGATTCCGGCCCAAGCTGCTCGTTGGCCGAAGCGTTGGAAAAACAGGATCTGTTCATCAACTCCACATTGGCGCAACTCGGGTGCAATATTCTCTGGAAGATGTTCCGTAACGGCATGATAGAACATCAAGGGGTATTTCTTAATCTTGATACGTTGAAAGTGAATCCGATAGCGGTATGAAACGGTTCTCCCTACAGGACGGGCAGATGAGCAACTGTATGCTCTCTGCCCGTTTTCTATGGTACAAGGCAATTATAATAAACCATTTTTATTTTTCCCTGAAAAAAGTGTCGGTTATTTCATTGCAGAACAAAATATTTTTCTAATTTTGTATTTGAAAAAGTATTCACTCTAATAAACTGATATGTATGACAATGGATACATTGTAAAATGTCGCTCGATTTTAACAAATGATATTTGTTTGAGCGAAGCTTCGCATAAAGCGGACATTTTTCTTGTGTGCATTAGTTACCTTACATATTCCCTTAAAAAGTGTATTGATAATTTGGCAGTGTGGAAAATTCGTGTAAACACACACACACACACACACAATTATCGCGCGTCAATATATAATAAAACATTTAATTTACAATGGATTACCGGAATCAATTATCCGGGGTTATCCTTGTCTTACGACAAAAGTTCCTATAAATACTCATCCTCTGCCATATTGTCTCAAAAAAAGCAGGATATTTTTATGGTCCGACGGTACTGGGGAGCGTTCTCTGCGCCCGAATATCGTCGGTTTTTTGTTTCCACCCATAACAGTCTGAAATCTCTTTTAGTGTTTAAGTATCTATGATTGGAATATATGGAAATAAACAAACCATGCCTGAATCCCAGAAAAAAGAACTTTTTTCCGCAGGTATTACCTATATGGTAAGTGGCGAATATGCCTTTGCCTTCTCCTGTTTCACGCAGGCAGGAAAGTCTGACCTGCCGACACTTTACAACAAGGCGTTATGCTGCTACTACCTTTCTCTGTATAATGACTGCCGTTCCCTGCTGTTGGAAGCGGAGAGGCTGCTGCCACCGTTAACGGAACGTCTGCCGGAAAACCTGCCGGAAGCCGTCCTCCGCTGGGAATACGAAAAAAGCCCTGCCGGTTGTCCCATGCCGGAGGATGCTCCCGATAACCTCGCCGCCGTACAACTGTTGAGGCTGAAAGCGAAAGTGTCGGCCAGACTGCACCTGCACACGGAGGTGCGGACTATCCACGCCCGTTTGGGCAATAAATATCAACACATTGAAGAACTGATAAAAAACATACAACCATGAAATACAGTGACATATACAGACTTTATTCGACAAGTCAGCCGAAGGATGCAATTCATCAGGCGCTCCGGGAAGTGCCCGTCGATGACAGCGACGAACAGTACGAAGACCGTTCTCCGTTGCATCTTGCCTGCCAGTATGGAGACGCGGAGGGGGTCAAGATACTTCTTGAACGTGATGCCGAACCCAACACGAAGGATGCAAACGGTTCCACCCCGATTCATATCCTCGGCAGAACCAGTGCCGACCGTGCAGATGAAGACAAACTGAAAGAAATAGCCGTCATGCTCATGGAACATGGAGCGAATATACCGCGTTCGGCCAAGAATACGACGGCCCTTATCGAGTGCGTAAGGAACCGTCATTTCAAGATGGCGGAAGCAATCATAAATTCCGGAGCACGCGTCAACTCAACCGACCTTAACGGCGAGAACGTGCTTTTCGGCCTTTGTGCCGCTTCAGGCGACATCAAAAGGGACATCCAGTTTGCTAAAAAGGAACTGGACGAATCCGTACAATACAGTTACCCCGAAAACAAGATAGAGGAAATCAGGAGCAGGATTGCAAGGCTGGAGGATGATGGCGAAGCCGCCTACCGACTTGCCAGAAGGCTTGTTGAAGAAGACAAGACCGATCCGGAAGACAAGTCAAACAGTGGAAAGACAGCCTGGGATGCCGCCATAGAGAACAAGGCGATGAAGATCGCGGCCTTCCTTTCCGGAAGCGACCCCGATGTTGACGAACTTTCGACCTTGCACGGCAACATGGACATATTCCAGGCTATGTACATGAAGGATATGGAGGCGCTGGATGCCATTCTGCGTTCGGGTGCAGACCTGCAGACGGTGTGTGAGCACAAGGATATGTATGACTTTGAAGGCAAGTCGCCCCTCGCTTGTGCGTTCAGTTGGTTTGACAGCATACAGGATGCTCCGGCCATGATTCTGAACGGCGGAGCGAATCCGAATTACCGTTTCCCGAATGAAGAGACGGCTTTTTCGGTATGGGTGAGTAAGGACTATTTCTGCAAGGATACCGAGGTTTACAAGGGGTTGCTTGACCTGATGAAGGAAAAAGGCTGGAATCCCGAGCTTCCTGTTGATACGGAAGGCAACACGGCACTTGCCCTTTCCTGCCGCCATACCGGCTACAGGTTGGGTAAAACGGCATTCGGTTGGCTGCTCAAGGGAAAGGCCGACCCCAACGCCGCCAATCTTTCCGGCCAAACTCCCATGATGATTCTCTTCGGTGGTCATAAGGCGAACGAAAAATATGTGCCTTACGGCTGGTCAGCCGGTTCTGACGACCCCACGGAAATCCTCGAAAAGCTTCTCGAAGCCGGAGCTGACGTGAACAAGACGGACAACCGGGGAAACACCCTCCTGCATTATGTGGCGGCATGTTGCCGTGACAGCATGGCACAGAAAGCGATTGAACTCCTGCTGGACTTCAAGCTGCCTGACGTAAATGCCGTAAACAATGAAGGCAAAACGGCCATGGACGTGGCGGCAGACTACAACAATGACAATCTCGTAAGACTATTATTGAAATATTCTTAAACAAAGATATATGGACAACAACCAGACATTTCTCAATGCTTGCCGAAACGGGCAGAAAAGCATTGTCCAGATATTCCTGAAAAAGGGAGGAATTGACATCAACAAAAGGGATCAGGAAGGAAACACTGCTCTTTATTATGCCTGTCAGAAAGGCTATAGGGACATAGTGGCTCTGCTTCTTGACAACGATGCCGACGCGTCATGTATCAACAACCGTTCCGAAAGCCCGCTCCACGCGGCGGCACGGAGCGGCAACAAGGAAATCCTCGGGAAGCTGCTCCAGAAGGGGGCCGACATCAACGTGACGGACAATGAAGGACGAACCCCGCTGATATGCCTGCTTGACAACAAGCGTACAGATGCCGCCCTTTTCCTGATGGATCAGGGAGCCGATACGGAGGTCGCCGATGCCTCCGGCCACAAGGCCATCGACTATGCCACAGCCCACGGGCTGCGGGAAGTGGTCGCCCGGCTCTCGTGCGGGAATGACCGGGATGCACGTGGCAACACCCCGCTTCATCAGGCCGTGTATAACGGACAGGGTGAAATTGTCCGCACGCTGCTCCTGTCAGACAAGTCCATGCTTGACTCGACGAATGACGGCGGAGAGACTCCGCTGATACTCGCCTGTATGCAGAGGAATCTTGTCATGGTCAACCTTCTTCTCGGGGCCGGAGCCGATCCCGGCAAAGCTATGCTGAGCGGCAATGCCCCGATACATTACGCGGCCATTTCAGGTAACCGCTTTATAGGCGAGGCTCTGCTGAAGGCCAAAGCTGCGGTTGACGCACAGAATGACAACGGGGAAACCCCGCTTATTCTTGCAGCCAAGGAGGGCCACAACGATTTTGTGTCCGTCCTGCTTGAATTTCACGCGAATGTTAGCATCTCAGACAACCTCCAGCACACCGCCCTGTACTATGCAGGAGAGCGCGGCTTCAACGAAATCGTGGAAAAACTTCTTGAAAACGGAGCGGAATAAACAGGTAAGATATTCATTAACAAATTTAATATTAGAAAGATATGGCAGAAGAAACCAAGAAGACACCTCAGACACCCGAGGAAATCGCAAGAGAAGCACAGGCTCAGGCCATGAAAGCAGCACTGGAACAGGCGCAAGCCTTGTATGGCAACGTACCCGGATTTGAAGGCACCGACCTGATGAAGATGCATGAAAAGCTGATGCAGGACTCGGCCGAGATGTTCCCGGGAGTTGCGGAGGCACAGGCATACCAGGCAAAGATGATGGCAGAATCCGCCCAGGATCCCGAGGCGATAATGGAGACCTACAGCAAAAACATCGAGTTCGCAGGGAACATGATGCAGCAGGCAATGAATGCCGGATTCATGCCGGAAGGTTTACCGGATTTCTCGGACGGTTTTGACGTATATGCAGGTTGGGAAATCACCCGCAAGGGCGACAACAGCCTGACACCTGAACAGAACAGACTTCTGGCTTATGGGGCACCTCTGTTCCTATACAACGATGACAACGTGGACTCCCTTGAAAGTACAGCAGGCACGGACACCCTTAAGGAAATGCTTGAGGAATGGTGGGAAGTTACTGACAGGAAGAGTGCCCTGGAGACCATCTCATGGCTGCTGAACGAAGGCCAACATGCCGGTGCGGATCCGGCCTTGGCTGAAATCCGCCAGCGTGGAATCGAGGCCATCACCGAGGAAGAAAAGGCGGACGAGGACAGCAAGATCGGCGATGCGTTCACGATAGCTGAATTTGTAATGGGAGTAAATGAAACGACGGAAGCGGACCTGCCCGAAACCGTGCTGGCATGGGACCTTGTACGTGCCGTGAACATGGCCCGTTGGGCCTTCATCTGCGGCTACATCAATGAAGACGAAATGTGGGAAGCCATCAGAACCACTGCCGGCATAGCCAAGGAATCCTTCAGTTCATGGGAAGAATACGGCAACAGCTTTGCCGTGGGACGCGGAATATGGAGAGGCGAAACAGATGACTACGAGACTGCGGATGAAGTCGTGGGAGCGCTTCTCAATAAAGAAGATTCCCCTTGGAAGGCAATCGAATGGTAGAATCCAAAAAAATAGAATCAACAATATCTTAAAAGTTTTACGATTATGGCACTTTTCAAAAATGCAGCAACAGAATGGGAGAAAACCATGACAGAGAATGATCTTGACCAAATGGAAGCACAAGGTCTTGACGTAAGTAAATACAGGGAGAAACTGGCCGCACGGCGTGCAAAGGAGGCCGAAGAAGCCAAGCGAGACAGGGAACTGTACAAGAACCCGACACAGCTTGACAAGATGAAACCGTACATGCAGACGCCACGCAGTTCTGAGACCGAGTTCTTCAAGAAACTTGCAGGAAAGGCACCATGGCTGGGCAAAAGCAAGTGGTTGAGAAAATTCACGGAAGGATATATCGTTTACGCGGGGATTGTCAGTGCCCCGGCAGAGGCGTGGAAAGGCGTGAAGCACAAGGACGACTCTTTCCATGGTATTGGCATATACGCACTGGACAAGGGACACATGAACGATGTGGAATGGCTGAAGAGAGTGATGGAAAAGCTGCGCAACATGTGTGAAGGCAGGCAGCCGGTAGCTCCCGGATGTGAGGGCGTAGTCAGTCTTGCCAAGGAGGAGGACTGCTGGTCAACCGTGAAACTGAGTGGTGAAATCGTGGAAGGCGCCGATGTGGAAGTAAGGAAACTTGTCCTTTATTACAAGGAACTTCCCCAAGGCTATCTTCCTTCAGACGGCATCGTCCCCCACTTCTACTGGGAAGGGACAATCAGAGTCATACCGGCTGAATTGTATGTCTAAATCCATCTGAAAATATGATTATAGCCGTTATATGTATTATCGTGGTACTGCTCATAATTATTTTATGGGCAGTATTCACTAACAACAGCCTTATTGCAAAGAAGAACCGGGTCAAGCAATGCAGAAGTGGTATCTGCGTGGTCCTCAAACAGAGGAATGACCTGATCCCCAATCTTGTCGCATCCGTAAAGGCATACATGGGGCACGAGAATGAGATTCTCACCCGCATTGCCGATTTGCGGTCAAGGGCTTCGAACGCTACAGAGTCCGAGCAGATAAAAAGCGGTACGGAAATGTCCTCGCTTCTGTCAAGACTGAATGTGGCGGTGGAAGACTACCCGGAGCTGAAGGCGAACCAGCAGTTCCTTCATCTTCAGGTCCAGATCGAGGACATGGAGAATGAGCTGCAGGCAATCCGGCGCACCTACAATGCCGCTGCTACCGATTATAACAATTACATTGAAATGTTTCCGTCGTTGATAATCGCATCCTGGCGCAAGCATGAGCAGCAGGAGTTGATAGAGTTCCCGGAAAGTGAGATCAAGGAAGTGAAAGTGGGAGAATTATTCAAGTAAAGCATGGAAGAAAGTCAGAATATAGATTTCAAGGGCATTTCCCTTCACATGAAGAAAGAGATGTCCCGTATCAGGATGCTCCGGATTGTGTTCCGCATCCTGACCTCCATTGTCTATCTGTGTACCGTCGTGTGGTTCGGTTTCTGTATCTTCGGCGGATTCCTCGTGGACCGTACTGACTATGAGACTTCCGTCACCACGGGAAAATACCTCATGATAGGCTTTGCCGTATTTTTTGTACTTCATTTCGCATTCATGAAATGTTTTGCCGCGCTGAACAAGAGGGAAACCTACACGATGGCCCACATCATCTACCTGCTGTTCCCGGGAGCAAGGTACAATCCTTCCGGTTCCATACAGCCGAAAGTCTTTGCGGACAGCCGCCTGTTCGGAACGGCATTGTCATCGGGCAATTCGGTAAGTTCGACCTGTTACGGCCGTCTTGACATTCCCGTCGGAAATGACATGATGACTGTCGTGGATGCCGGTGTGACTTCAGCCAATTCGAAAGATTTCTCGGCCTTCAACTTCCTTGAAGTGCCGTACCAGTATTTTATCCGTCCGATATTCGGAGTCAGGATAGAGAGCACGATGCACAGTTTCAGGGGCATGTTCGGGTGCTGCAAGCTGAACCGCACCTTCAGGGGCTACGTGATGCTGCTGCCCGACCATCTGGAAAACAAAATCGGCTACCTGGCGCAAACAATCCAGGGAATGAAGGAAAAGTACGGGGCAAAATTCGTACATTTGGAAGACCCGGAGTTCGAGAGGCATTTTGCCGTGTACGCGGATGACGAGGTGGAAGCCCGCATGGTGCTCACCCCGGCGATGATGCGGAAGCTGACCGCCCTGCGGAAATCCTTCAGCCGTGACCTGATGCTCTCCTTCAACGGGAACATGTTCTACTACGCATCCGACACTCCGGACGGTTTCTTACGTCCCGGCAGGAAGTCGCTGGATGACGAACATCTGCTGGAACAACTGTACAGGGAGGTGAACTTCTGTCTCACTGTAGAAAATGGAATCAAATAATCAACAATAATCGAAAACGAATAAAAAGAATTACAACATGAGCGAACTTAAAAATCTGTCAGCCATTCTTGAAGGAGGTGCTGTTCCGGCCGGTTATAACGGGAAAGCAATCGGCAAATTGTCTAAGACATACCTCAAACTGGAAAACCGCAAAGTAGTAAACCTCTATCCCATCAGAACCGTGATGCACGAAGACAGCCGCTATTGCCTGTATGCCTGCCCGTTGAAAGGGACTGAAATTGACGAGGCCACCCTTCAGAGCATCAAGGCTGAAGTGGATACGCTGGAAATCGGTGAAATCCGTTATGATTCCGTACAGTCCTGTGGCTATGACTATTACATAGTAGATCCTGATACAGGCCGTCATATACTGACAGGACAACGGGATATGGATTCGGTAATGGAAATAAGCGATCATTATGACGGCGTCATCCTGTTCAGCAAATCGGTATTCTCGCCAAGAAAGGCCAATCAGCTTGATTGTGCCTATGCCTTGATCGGCATTGAAAAACAGCCCAACGAGTTCAAGATAGAGGCTATTCCTAATAGCGCGATAGGCCAAGCACCTACGATACTGGAATTTGAAGCTCCGCAGGAATCGCCTGCTGTCGAAAAATACAGGTCGGCCATGACGGTCCTGTCCATAATCATCACCGCGGCTCTGCTTATCTGGTACTTTTTCATAAAATAATATCACCGAACGAATAACTTCACTAATATCCGAATATGGCTACATTCAATTATTCTTCCAAATCGTCCATCAAGGACAATCTGACTGAAATCCTTGTCGGTGCCGGACTGATAATAGTACCGGTAGTTTATCCTTTCGGTATAAAAGTCGGTACACTTCGCATCCTCGGACCGTTACCAACAGCCATCATCCTTGCCCTTGTCGGACTGTACATGCTGTTCAGAGCCTGGCGGAAGATACATAAGGCCCGCAAGTTGGCTGCCAAAAGCTGTATCATCACGGTTGACGGCGATAAGGTGACATACCCGGTCATCGTGAAAGGAAATGTTGAGATGCGTTCTTTTACATTGTCGGAAATATCCAGTTCAAACTACAATTACGACAATGGTATTCTGACAATCACCCTCGCCAACGGCTCAACGGCCAAATTTGACGTTGATTTCTTTGACGGACTGCCACAGCTTAAAGAATTTGCGGCGCTCTTGAAAAAATAAACCGGTGAGATATGGAATGGTTGGATAAAATAAAGGATTTTCCGAATCTGATACAGCAGGAACCCCGCTACGGCTATCTGGTCGTGGCGGGCCTGCTTCTGATATGGCTTGTCGGTGTCATCTGTGGCTGGAAGTGGACGTATTCCCGTCCGGGTAGTACAGGAGGTAACTTCTGGATGAATCTGCTCGGTCCGAAAACTTTCCGGTTCTGGCTGGGAGTGATTCTTGCCGTCGGGATAGGACTGTCTCTGTACCTGTTCTCTATTTCCGGCAAATAGCTGAGTGCTCTTTCCCGGATGCCACCTGTAAACTTAAAAAGTGATTGAGTATGAAAACAATTCCAATTATAACCTTCTTCCTGTGCACGGTGATGTATGCCCATGCACAGCTTAACATCGTTCCCAAGAACGATGGACTGAAAGAGTACACGGTGACAAATGCCCACCCCTATGACAGCCTGACGAACGTGGAGAAGCGGAGTTTCACTTCCCTTCCGGGACAGACCCTGTACATGCATGGGGTAAAAAATGACAGGAACGGCTACTGGGATGCTTTCTACACGGTCAATTTCCTTACCGGGGATGACCGAACGGTGTACAAGGCGGTCAACATCAGTACCACCCCTTCTAAAGAGGTGGTGGGGAAATATTACGAGGTAGTGAAGGTCTGGACAAAGACAGACTACCTGTCGGCTGGATGCTGCCTGCTGCTCCGTGAAAAAGAAAGCGGTGATGAGATGTATTACAACCCATTCAGGTATCCGCTGAGCATGACCTGTATAGGGTATTATGAGAAACTGAAACGCTTTGTCGGACAGACATTCCTGTCACTTGCCAAGGCCGTCGAGACCGAGGACGGTCAGGTAATCACCCCGGCTGAAGGTGCGGAGTACCGTTGTGTGGACATCGGCCTGAAGATGAACAGTGACGGGGCGTTTCTGCTGATGGAAGGTGCTGACGGTGTCCGTGTGGAAGCATTTCCTATAGGCGGTGACGAGGTGTACGAGTTTGTAAGCACGGCACGTATCGGCCAGCTGGAAAAACGGTACGGCGAGAAATACGGGAAGCTGATTGCCTTCCGCAAGGTCGATACCGGCATGACGAGGGAAATGGTCATCGCCGCGTGGGGCGAACCATACCACAAATCGGAAGTCAAGAAGGAAGGCAGGACTCTGGAGACATTGCGCTTTTCCGACAACCGCTATGTTGAACTGCTTGACGGGGAAGTACAGTATGTGCGCATCTATTGAACGGAGCGCAACCTTTATCTGTAAAGTCACAGGCAGGGCCTGCATTTATCGTATATTAACAGATGAAAGTACCAAGGAATCAGGGTAAAATACCTATCTTGCGCAAGAATCTTCAATAATTGACGACTCAAAAAGAAAGAACTATATGGAAAAGGATAATATCAAAGGATGCTTTGTCTCGTCCGTGTTGCTTTCACAAAATCAATGGGACAAGAAACAGTTCATCCATGACTTCGAGGAAGACTGGGGAATCGTCCTTACCGATGACGACGACAACGGTGACGTACTTGTCGGAATGTTCAGCGGCATGACATTGGCAATAGCCATCATGCCCGGTCCCGTACCCAACGGAGAAGCGGAACACTATGCACAGGGCAACTACCTGTGGAAAGATGCAACAGAAGTGGCACGACAACACGAGGCACATATCCTCGTATCCGTGACCGGAGACCAATCCAACCTGCTGGAGAGAGCCAAACTGTTCACCAGAGCCACGTCTTCCTGCCTGAAACAGTCCTACGCTACAGCGGTATATACCGACGGTATGGTGTTCCAACCCGAATTTTACAGGGATATGGCCGCACTCCTGCAAGAAGATGAACTGCCCGTCATGGACTGGGTATGGTTCGGCATCTACCGCACACAGAAAGGAATCCCCGGCATCTATACCTACGGACTGAGAAAATTCGGGAAAGAGGAAATCGAAGTGTATGCCCCTGCCGATCTGAGTGACATCCGTGATTTCCTAATGGACATCGTGCATTATATCCTGTCGGATGATGTCACCTTGCAGGACGGGGAAACCATAGGATTCTCCGAAGAACAGAAACTTGCCATCACGCTTAGCGAAGGCATCGCTTTGGACGGCATGACATTGAAACTTGAATATCCGGACGAATGAGAAAGGCAAAGGGAAACATAAGAAAAATGCTTGCGGCCATCGTTCTCACGCTGCTGTGTTGTTCTGCCTTCGCACAGCGGATCGTGGAATCCGGTGACTTGCGAACCACCACGGACGAACAGCATGGAACAGTCGTCCATTATCTGAAGGGCGGAAAACGTCCGCTATCGGGCAAATTCCGTATCTTGCGGGGGCAGGATGAGGAAATAGTGCATTTTTCCAAAGGGGTTATGCAGGGCGAGTACAGGCGTTTCCGCAACGGCAGCCTGCGGGAAAAGGGCAAGTATACCGACGGCAGACGGCATGGTCTGTTCGTTTCCTATCATCAGGACGGAAAGACACCGCAACGGGAAGCACCCATGCAGTACGGGAAGATAGACGGTACGGTAAGGACATGGTTCAGCGACGGGAAGCCGAACATGGTTCAGGAATATAGGCAGGGCAAGCGGAACGGCAAGGAACAACGCTTTGACCCGAAAAGCGGCAAGCAGATCTACGAGGCAAACTATACCGACGACCGGAAAGAGGGAAAACAATGGAAAATCAGCGAGGATACCACCGAGAGATGGGTCAACAAAACCGTCAGCCACTATAAGAACGGCGAACTGGACGGCCCCTACGAATACACGGCCCACCTACATGGCAAGCTGTACGCCTACAAATCCGGCTCGTACAAGAACGGCTACAAGCACGGTTCGTGGAAAGAAATCGACCGGGACGATATCGCAGTCCAAGGCGAATACACCGAGGGACGCGAGACGGGACACTGGATACGATATGATATCATAAGCGGAGAAATCCTGAACGAGTGGGACCGGTAAAATTTAAAAAACATGGAAATATATACTCCAAAAACCAAAATCAAACTTTCTCCTGTGGTAAGAAACGGGAGAGAATTTGTCGAAGTGACTTTCGGTAATGACAATGACATCCG
>ERZ1673753.873-NODE-873-length-32686-cov-5.651773_pt1 | contig 32686 bp, 28 predicted proteins | sample MGYA00580201_ERZ1673753 | MGnify/ENA primary metagenome ERZ1673753 (study PRJEB41218, sample SAMN15661747) | gut metagenome | host: Homo sapiens | place: Canada: London | collected 2015-08-20/2019-03-30 | study: EMG produced TPA metagenomics assembly of... | reverse complement strand
CCGGAACCTCGATCTTGTCACCAGGCTTCGCATCCTCCGGAACCGGAACAGTGATCTCACCGGTGTTCTCATCAACCTTCACACCCTCCGGAGCATTCTCACCCGGGGTGAACTTGGTGCCCTCAGGAGCCTCGGTGTCCTTACCGTCCTTGTCCTTAAAGGTCGGAGCGTCGATCGTGACGTCATCACCCGGCTTACCAGAGCCATCCTCGTAACCCGGCTCGACCTTGTCGGCGTCCTTGTCACCAGGCTGCTCCGGAGCATCGGGCTCCTCAACCGTGACGGTAACAGTCACCTCATCAGTCGAACCATCCGGGTAGGTCACAACGACCGGAACCTCGATCTTGTCACCAGGCTTCGCATCCTCCGGAACCGGAACAGTGATCTCACCGGTGTTCTCATCAACCTTCACACCCTCCGGAGCATTCTCACCCGGGGTGAACTTGGTGCCCTCAGGAGCCTCGGTGTCCTTACCGTCCTTGTCCGTGAACTTAGGCGCATCAATCGTGACGTCATCACCCGGCTTACCAGAACCATCCGTGTATTCAGGGGTGAAGTCATCCTTCTGCTCAGTCTTCGGTGCTTCGTCCACGACCTTGAACGGAGCGTCAGCGCGAGCGACGATGCGACCCTGTGTCTTCGGGTTGCCGGACTCATCCTTTACGGGGTCACCGTTCTCATCGAGAACCGGAACCTGCAGAGCCTCGTCGCGCATCACGACTGGGATGTTGATGGTCTCGCCGGCCTGCTCGGCGGTCGGAGTGAACGTCACAACACCGGTCTTGGGGTCAACCTCGACCTGGTCTTCAGTGACGCCCTCAGGCAGCTCGCCGAGCTCAAACTTTGCCTGTTCCGGCTTGGTTTCCTCAGGCTCGGTTGCCGGGTTGTCGAACTTCGGCTGAGAGTCAGCCTTTTCGTCTGCCTTGGCATCGACTGGGTCGTACTTGAGGTAATCACGCGAGACTGCGAAAGCGTCCATTGCCAAGACAAGGTCGTTGGCCGGATCCGGGTTACCAGCGGTGACCTTCAGGCGAGCGGTGTATGTGTCACCCGTCTGAGCATCCGCCGGAACCTCCAGCTCACAGCTCGGGATCTTGGTTGCGGCGTCAGCTCTTTGGGTCTGACACCTCTTAACGAACTTGCCGTCCTTGTCGTACCATTCGATGTAGTACTGCAGGTCATCGGAGATCGGAAGGCCTGCAGTATCGGTCTGGACCTTGTCACCGAGGTTGGCCCAGTTGTCAGTGGTGTTCTTGTCGACAACATCGAACTTCAAGGCCTGCGGAGTAAGCGCGATGTTCCAACCGGTGTAGCCATCAGTGGTGTTACCGATGTACGCGCCGTCACCGCCGAAGAGCTGTGCGTTAGCACCAGCATTCAGGTCAGCACCGAAGCCCGGACCCGCCCACTGGCCAAGCGACCACGGGTAAAGCGTACCGATGTTGTCCGGCAGCGGGTTGCCGTCCTTGTCAAGAATGCTGACGTAGCTCCAGTGCATGTTGACGTGCTTGGAGTTGAGGCCACCGTTCTCCCAAGCTCCCTCCTTGTGGGAACCTGCGAGCTTGCCGAACTTGTCTGCAGACACGATTCCACGGCTGTTGTAGGAGTTTCCGTAGATACCCTTCCAGCGCAGCTCGAACTTACCGTCAGTGCCGGTGGTGGTGGTCAGGGTTTCTGCGATCCAGCCTTCTGGATCCGCTGCTACCTGCTCATTGATCCACTTCTGCAGACCCTGCTCATCAGCAGGGGTCCAGTCCTTGCCACGCAGGGTCTTGCCCGCGAAGTTGCCCTTCGCGTACGCCTCAATCTTCTTCACCGCGTCATCGGTGAGGTAAGAGCCAACAACCTTCATGCCAGCGGCAGGAATGTCCTTGCCACCAAAGGCGCTCACAGTGTTGTGGTTCAGACCTCCCTGCAGCACGTCAAGGTTCCAGAAAGCTCGACCAGCGTAGGTACCATCGTTACCACCCGTTCCAGTGCTTTCTGCCCACTTGTTTTCCGGCAGGTGCTGCGGCAGTTTGTCCTTCTGGGCGTACTGGATGGTCATGCCGGTGATCTTGTTGTCACCCCAGGGCGCATCACCCTGGGTGGTCGGCGTCGTGTTTGCGCCGATGCCCGGGAAGATACCAGCTGCCGGCTGGTGCACCAGACGGTACGTGTCCGTCATATCTTCCGGAAGTTCGGTCCACACGCGGATCTTTTCGCGGTTTTCGTCCCAGCTCCAGTCACCGCCGTTGGGGGTACCTACAGAGGCATCCGCACGGAACTCACGGGTCACACCGAGAGCATCGGTGTACGGGGCCATGTTGATGGTGAAGTTACCGTTAGCATCACTCTCGGTGTAGTACACCGGGGAGGAGTGCTGGGTGTTTTCACCCTCGTACCACTGGGCGTAGACCTTCACACCCGGAATGGCCTTAGCGGAGTCCTGGACGTTACCAAAACCAACCTTGGCCTCTACGATTTCCTTAACGGAACCGGAGATGGTGCCCTTCTGGCTTGCCTTACCCGGCGAGTAGATGGCCTTGTCAGAACCAGTTGTCGGCGCCTCAGCAGCCGGCTGATCCTCCTGCGCAACCGCAGCCGGAGCGGCCTGCGTCTGCACAACAACGGTGCCGGTGGTTGCCAGCGCCAGCACAGCGCCAGCGGCTGCGATGGACTTCATGCTGTTGTTCTTGAAGCCGAGGGCCTTCGCCCCGAAACCAGTACGGATGGTTCGTCCGCGCAAGTTCGACATGAGTTAAGTCCTTTCCTAAGACTTCTCTAAGTTTCTTGAGGCCTACCCATGTCGAGTAGGCCACACGTCATGACCTCCACACACCAGCAATCCGCTGTCCAAGAAGATTGCACGCGAGCGCAAGTCTCTTCACGAAACCTTATTCGCTATTCAGAAACAAAGCGACCGATACTAACTCGAAGATGAACCACTATTCATGTATATTAATTACACACTCCTATCAATTCCCTCTAGCCCCGAGCTTCAATAAACCCAAACTCCAAACCCTCCGAAGCACGCCTTTAAACCACCCTAGATATAGTCGTCGCACAGCAGGGGAGTATTTTATACCTCGCCAGCCGAAGCGCGTCTGCCACCGAAGTCGATGAGAAAGTCGATATAAACCGCTATTGTTCAACAATCTACTTCGTCTAACTGATAGCCATTTTCGGCCCCAGCCCGATCAGAACGCCCCCTCTATGGCAGCCGCCACTGGAACCATTCGACTACATTGTTATGCAAAAATAGCCACATCACACCGCACTTCAACCTAGGAGCCAGCGCAAGAACCTCGAACCGCGCGAGAGGATCAGCAGCGATTCATAGCCCAGTCACTATATAAAACTGTTATATTCTCCTGGATATACACCCCCGCATATACCCCCAGAATCTTAAGCTAACGTCCAAACTTAACCAGGGTATCCCCCGAAAACACGACGGGCCCTGACCTATCTCGCTGCGCACCCACACAACACAGACCCAAGGGGCGCCCGCATCATTCTCACGACTCACTAAGCCCAAAGCGTTCCACCCGCACAAGAAAATGCAATCTGCGGAAGTAGAGGGATTTGAACCCCCGGATGGTTTCCCATCGCTGGTTTTCAAGACCAGTGCATTCGGCCGCTCTGCCATACTTCCAACGCGGCTCAATACCGCTCAAAACATCTTACACCCCACACCACAACGCACCCATTCCCAGCCGCACAATGATTCATTAGGGTGGAGTCCATGAGCATCACCACAAACGCAATCATCCAGACCGATACCGAAAACCCCAGCTCCCTGGCCTGGCAAACCACCAGCATCGCCGACCCCCAACCCGGCGAAGCCCTGGTGCGCATCCACTACGCTGGCGTCAATAGAGCAGACACCCTCCAAGCCCAAGGCCACTATCCCCCACCCCGCGGCACCACAAACATCATCGGGCTCGAAGCCGCAGGCGTGATCGAAGACCCCAACGGAGCCACCCGCCCCGACAGCTCCCCTTGGCACCCGGGCGACGAAGTCGCAGTCCTGCTCTCCGGGGGCGGGTACAGCGACTACGCCACCGTGCCCGAAGGCCAACTCCTCCCCATCCCCGCCGGGTACAGCCTCGCCGAAGCCGCCAGCGTGGTGGAAGTTGCCTGCACCGTCTGGTCCAACATCATGATGACCGCCCACTTACGCGAAGGCGATACCATCCTCTTCCACGGCGGTGGCGGAGGCATCGGCATCTTCGGCATCCAACTAGCCAAAGCCCTCGGCGCCACCGTGGCCGTCACCGCCGGCTCCGAAGAAAAGCTTCACGTATGCCGCCGCTACGGCGCGGACATCCTCATTAACTATAAGGAAGAGGACTTCGCCGAGGTCCTCACAGAACACGGCGGGGCGGACGTGATCCTGGACATCATCGGCGCAAAATACCTCGACCGCAACATCACGGCCCTGGCCCCCGACGGGCACATCGTGATCATCGGCATGCAAGGCGGCGTGAAGGGCGAACTAAACATCGCCAAGCTACTCAACAAACGCGGCAACATCAGCGCCACCGGCCTGCGCTACCGCGACAACCAAGACAAGGCGCGCATCGTCGCCGAAACCCTGCGCAACGTCTGGCCCCTGCTGGAAAACGGGAAAATCACCCACCACATCGACCGGATCATGCCCATCGCCGAAGCCGCCGCCGCGCACAAGGCACTGCTGGCCGGGGAAGTCACCGGCAAGATCGTGCTCGAACTGCCGCAGAGCTAGGAGCGGCGAGCCAAGCTCGCGGCCCGGCGCCAGGCAAGCGATCGCGGCGACCTAGGCGCGCGGCTTGGTAAGCCGCCCGCTCCCGCGGGCTCCGCGCCCGCGCCGCCGCGGCCACCCGCCCGTCTGCACCAACACCAGCGCCGCCAGCACCAACAGCAGGCCAGCCCACTGCACCAGCGAAAGCCTCTCGCCGACGAACACCACTCCCAGGAACGTCGCCGTCACCGGGCTCAACACGCCCAGGATCGCCACCTGCACCACGTCCAACTTGGCCAAACCGTGGAACCAAATACCATACGCAATCAGGGCGCCGAAGATCGTCAGATACGCATAACCCAACACATTCTGGCCGGTCAGGTGATCCGGCAACCCCTCCATCACCAGCAGCAACGGAACCAGGAACAACCCGCCGAAAGTCAGCTGCCAGCCCGTCACCGCCAGCTGCGGCACATCGTCCGGCTTACCCCACTTCTTCGCCAGAATCGCACCCAGACCCATGCACACACTGGCGCCCAAGCCCGCGAGGATGCCGCCGGTATTCAGGGCCGCGGCGGGCGTCAATACCAAACAAGCCACACCCACCACGGCAACGAGCGCGCCGATCACCTGGTACGGCTGAATGCGCGTGCCCAACAACGCCGGGCTCAGGGCGATCACCCACAGGGGCGCGGTGTTCGTCACAATCGCCGCCACGCCGCCCGGCAGCAGATACGCCGCCGCGAACAGCAGAGCAAAGAAGCCGCCGATGTTCACAACCCCCAACACCGCGGACCTCCACCACCACTGCCCGCGCGGCAGCCTACGAAACCACAGCAGCAGCATCAAACCCGCAGGTAGCGCACGCAGCACACCCGCCAGCAGAGGCCGCCCAGGCGGCAGCAGGTTCGTGGTGACGATGTACGTCGTTCCCCAAATTATCGGTGTAAGCGCAGTAATCAGTCGAAGCACACGGCCACGCTATCTTACGGACGCCACCACCCGCACCAGCTGGTCCACATCATGCACGGTGTTGTGCGGGGCGAACCCGACGGAAACTGCACCGGCCTGATCCAGCGCCGAGCCCAGCGCCGAGGCTGCGTCTGCGGCCGAGGCCGTATCTGAGTCCGCGCCCCTGCGAACGTGACGACCACGGGAGTTCGCGCCCGGCGCAGCCGGCCCAGCGGCCGACTGCTCCTCGAAGACCCCCATGCGCTCCAGCAGCTGCGACTGGCCCGGCGCGACCACACCCGCGACCACACCATTAGCCAGCAGGCGCTGCACCACCACGCCCGCGGGCACGCCATCCACCAGGAAGCTCACGCGCGGCACGCGGTCCACGGCGGCGAACTCCTCCAGCACGTGGCCGTCCCCATCCACGCCGATCACGTGGACAGTGCCGAGGCTCTGCAGACCTTCCACCAGGTGCGTTGCCAAGGAATTCAGGTAGTCCGCGGCGTGCGGCAGACCCGTCTTCAACCGCGTGCGGCGGGTGCCGCGGGCGGAATCATCCAGGCGGGCCAGGTGGTCCACGGCCTCCGCCACGCCACCCAGCAGCCCCTCGGACACGCCACCCACGCCCACGCCATGGCCAGAGCGGAACACGGCCTGACGGGTAGCATCGTCCTTAAACACCAGCGCGCCCACATTCGGGCCGCCCAGGCTGGCAACATCCAGGGCCAGCACGTCCGCGCCCATCTGCTCCACGTCCACCACGCGGTACGGGGCGAAGGAATCCACGTCCACCACCAGCAGCGCCCGGGACTTCGCCCGCACACAATCCGCGATGGCACGCACATCCGTCACCGCACCCACGTAACGATTCGCGGCGGAAACCGCGACCACCGAAGTCTCCGGCTCCACCAAGTTCGTGAACTGCCAGGCCGGCAGCACACCGCTGGAAAGATCCGGCTCCGCCCAGCGCACCCGCGCGCCATACAGATCCGCCGCATGCTTCCACGGTGCCACGTTCGCCGGATCATCGATACGTGAAAGCACGACCTCCTGGCCCAGACGCAGGCGCCGGTACAGAGCGTGCGCCAAATCATCCAGCAGCGCCTCGCGGGAAGCGCCCAGCACCACATTCTCCGGCCGCGCGCCCGTCAGATCCGCAATCGCAGTACGCGCGGAATCGCCGAAAGACTCACCAATGCGGCGACCCAGGCGCTGCGCGCGGGAATGCGAACCCGTCGTGGACTCCGGCGGCTCCAGCAAAGAAGCCACCCGGAAACTCCGCGCCACCGCCGAAGACACCCTCTCCGGCACCTGCGGGAAATCCTGCGCGTTTAAGTACGTCCAGCCATCCGACAGCGATGCATACAACCCCCGGACCCGTGGCACATCGAACACTGGACTACTCCTTACATTCCTTATATATAGACTGCTTCGGACGGTACTTTCCGCACCTCGCGCCGTCTTCTGCGGCTCGCGGCTGCGCCCCTCAAAGGGCGATGAGCATTCCCCGGCCCGGCTGCGAAACCAACCCACTGCGCTAGGCAGGGGCTCGCTGCGAGGGGCCGGGACTCAGCCCACTGCACGGTAGGCAGGTCTCAGCCCACCGCAGGCGAGCCGGAGAACTAACCTCAACCGATACTAGCGCCCAATCCGGACAGGCAACACCGTGCCCGGTCGCGGCCGCGGACCGGCGCCTCGCGCCGCGGGGAACTGCAGCCGCTAACTGCCGCCCGCGCCGCCACTAAAGCGAAAGCGGGACTCGCCGGGAATAGGAGGTGTGGGCGTCACAAAGTAAAATAGACTGCCTCAAAGCAACAGCAACGAAAACGCGAAGCAGTAAGAAGCAGGACCACATGCCACAAAAAATGCCAGAGGCCGCGGATCTACAGCGGATCACCGCCGCGGCAGACGGCGACATCCCAGCTAGCAACTCCCAAACCTTCGGTGCGGCGTGGGCCGACCTGAAGAAGGGGCTTGCGCAGCGCGAACTATGGCTCGCGCTCGGCTGGCAAGACATCAAGCAACGCTACCGGCGCAGTACCCTCGGGCCCCTCTGGATCACCATCGCCACCGGCGTGATGGCCCTAGCCCTCGGCCTGCTGTACAGCCTGCTGTTCCAGCAAGACCTCGCCAGCTTCCTGCCGCACGTCGCCGTCGGCCTGATCCTGTGGGGCTTCATTTCGGGCTGCATCAAAGACGGCTCGGAAGTGTTCATCGCCAACGAAGGGCTGATCAAGCAACTGCCCTCCGCCCTGTCGGTGCACGTGTACCGCCTGGTGTGGAAGCAATTCCTCTTCCTGCTGCACAACCTTGTGATCTGGCTCGTGCTGCTGGCCGTGTTCCGCCCATCGCTCGGCTGGGAAGTGCTGCTGGTCGTACCCGCCATGGCCCTAATGATCGCCAACGGCATCTGGGTGACCATGTTCTTCGGCATCATCGCCACCCGCTTCCGCGACGTAGCCCCGCTGCTGGATTCGCTAGTCCAACTAGCCTTTTATATGACGCCCATCGTCTGGACCACCAAAACCCTGCGCGACCAAGGCGGGGCAGTGGCCGAGCGAGCAAAGATTGCGGAGATCAACCCGCTGTACCACTACCTGGAGATCGTCCGCGGGCCGATGATCGGCGAGCCAGTCCCCGCCTACCACTGGGGCATCGTGGGCGTGCTGACCGTGCTGGGGCTTGCACTGGCCCTGCTGGTGATGCGCCGCTGGCGCTTCCGCGTGAGCTACTGGGTTTAGCCGCGCTGGCGGGCTTGGGCCCGCCAGCCGCGACAACTGAAACAACAAAGTGAGATGACATGGTTTCGATTGACACTTACGACGCTTGCGTAGACTTCCCCATCTTCGATGCGAAGACCCGCTCCATGAAGCAGACATTCCTGGGGGCTGCCGGCGGCGCGATCGGCAGGAACTCGTCGAATACGGTGATGGTGGAGGCGCTTAAGGGCGTCAATCTGCACCTGCAGGACGGCGACCGGATCGGCCTGGTCGGGCACAACGGCGCCGGCAAGTCCACCCTGCTGCGCCTGCTCAGTGGGATTTACGAGCCGACGCGCGGGTCCGCGATCGTGCGCGGGCGCGTGGCACCCGTGTTCGACCTGGGTGTGGGCATGGATCCGGAGATCTCCGGGTACGAAAACATCATGATCCGCGGGCTGTTCCTGGGGCAGACGCGGAAAGCGATGCGACGAAAAATGGACGACATTGCGGAGTTCAGCGAACTCGGCGAATACCTGGATATGCCGCTGCGCACCTACTCGACGGGCATGCGGATTCGGCTGGCTTTGGGGGTTGTGACCAGCATCGACCCGGAGATTCTGCTGCTGGATGAAGGCATCGGCGCCGTGGATGCTGCGTTCATGGCTAAGGCGCGCGGGCGGCTAGTGGAGATGGTTGAGCGGAGCGGCATCCTGGTTTTCGCCTCGCACAGCAACGAATTCCTGGCGCAGCTGTGTGACAGTGCGCTGTGGATCGACCACGGAGAGGTCCGGCAGGTTGGCCGCGTGGATGATGTGGTTGAGGCCTATGAGGGGCCGGAGGCTGGTGCGCACGTCCGCAAGGTGCTGAAGGACCTGGGCCGGGGTTAGTGCTGGCGGGGTGCTGGGCCGCTGGGGTTTGCTGAAGTTTGCGGGGGTGGGGCTTGCGAGGCTGCTGGGGCTGCTGTCCTCGCCCCCTCCTTTGTCTACTGCGAATGTCGCTAGAACGGGAATACGTCGGCCGGAGCAGGCTGCGCGGGGCTCTTGGCGGGCCGGAATGTCGCTAAAACGGGAAAGCACCAGCTAAATCAGGCTCAAGCAACCTCCCGCAAGGCCAGAATGTCGCTAGAACGGGAATACGTCGGCGCCCGCAGAGCCCCACAGAAATCCACAAAGCCCTGACCTGCGCTTTTGACTATTTGCAAACCAGCCCCATTAACCCGTTCCCGTTCTAACGACATTCCCACCCAAAGCCCCCTCCCGGAGCCCCTCAGCCGGCCACCCATTCCCTTTCTAACGACATTCTAGCGGGCCGCAGCCTCCCCCAGACCGCCAGCCAACCCACCTCTCCCCACACCCCAGCGACACAAGTGGGGCTAGGAAGAGGCTGAGGGCGTCAGAAAGAAAGAACAAATAGTACCACCTGTGGTACTATCGCTGCATGGGCAACAGCGTCCCCGAGATCCTCGAGAAAATGCGCAGAGCGCCCGCGAGCATCCGGTTTACCGAGCTCACGAAGGTCTGCGACCATTATTTTGAAAGCCGGCAAACAACCAAGACCTCCCACCGAACATACAAAACACCCTGGCGCGGCGACCCGCGCGTGAACATCCAAAACTCCAACGGGAAAGCGAAGCCCTACCAGGTCCGACAGGTCCTGCGGGCCGTCGACAAGCTGGAAACTAGACGCAAGAAAGGCGGGCGATAACCATGGACGTGCACAAGTACACCTACCAAACTGCCTGGTCAGACGAGGATCAGGAATTCGTCGCAACTGTGACCGAGTTTCCGTCCCTGTCGTGGCTGGCTCCCGACCGCGCGCAGGCCGAAGCTGGGTTGCTGGACCTGGTGGCCGAAGTTGTAGAGGACATGACACAAGCTGGGGAAGCCGTGCCGGAGCCGCTGGGGTTGCGGCGATTCTCGGGGAAGTTCAACGTGCGGACCTCGCCGTCGTTACATCGGATGCTGGCGATCGAGGCGCAATCGGAGGGCGTTTCGCTGAACACGCTGGTTAATCAGAAATTGGCGGCGCGGTAGTTGCGGATTTTTATTGACGCCCACTAGCAGGCGACGGTTGGAACGTTCGCCTGGCCTGGGAGTTTCGGCGCGCAGGGGGTTGTGGAGGGCGCTTGGTGGGCCCGAATGTCGCTAGAACGGGAAAACACCAGCTAAATCAGGCTGTGCAGGGCGGCCACCGGGTCGAAATGTCGCTAGAACGGGAAAACGTCGGCGCCCGCAGAGCTCCACAGAAATCCACAACGCTGTGACCTGCGCTTATGTAAATCTGCAAACTGTTCCCATTAACGTATTCCCGATCTAACGACATTTTCGCCCAACGACGACCCTGCAGCTTCCTATACACCACCGCGAGAAACTTGGCATCAAAAATTTTTCTACCTGTGGATAAGTCAGGTGCCGTCCACAATTTATCCTCAGTGCACCGGATCCCAAGCACACTACTCGCGCAGAAGGTGTAAGAATACCTCCCATGACGGGGGACAACACCAACGCAAGCATCAGCAAACCCACCACCAGCAGAAACACCAAACCCACCAAGCCAACAGCCACCAAGCCAAACACCACAAAACCCAGCGCCTACACGCCAGCCAAGCATCACCAGCCTGTGAAACACCTGGTCGATGTGCGCCGAATCGACCCCTCCCAAGCCCGGAAGTGGCAACGCTGGGTAGAGAAAGGCGAGGCCGTCCGCCTCGCTCGCGGGATCTACATACCCGCAGGTCTCTGGCGTGAGATCGGCCAACAACCGAACGCGGCAGAAATCCAAGCGCAGGCCTTCATCGTGGCGGAATACCTGCGCTACTCCCACAGAATCCCAGCCGTCGTGGCAGGCAAATCGGCGGCCTTCCTCCACGGCCTGCCCCTAGAGAAATTCGGGCCGCCGGAGACGGTGGAGTTGGCGTCACCAAAAAGAAGCCTGATGGGAAGAAACGGCAGGTCAGAGCGCCACCTCGCGACGCCCGGGCAAGGCCAGCGCGCCGTGCTGATCCCCACAGAGTTCGGCGAAATCTGGACCAGCGGGCTGCTGGATACGTGCCACGACCTGGGGCTTCGGCACACGCTGGACGATGCCGTCATCGCCACGGAGGCCGCGCTACACACAGAGAAAATCACGTGGAACGCATGGCGCACGTGGCGCGCTTGGCAAGACGGGATGCGCGACCCAGGCGCCACTCTAACCGCCACGCCGGAAACCGCGCCCATCCGCCACGGCGCCCAGCGAGCCCGCACGGCCGCGCGCCTCATCACCCGCTTCTCCGAAAGTCCGCGCGAATCGCAGCTGAAGATCCGCTTCTGGGAACACGGCCTGCCCGCGCCGTTTCAGCAGGTCAACATACTCAACGAAGGCGGCTGGGCCATCGGGCGCGTGGACATGTTCTTCGACGTCGGCCTCGCCGTCGAATACGACGGCCGCGAGAAATACGGCTCCACCGCGCCGGCCATCGAGCGCGCCCTTCTGAAGGAACGCCAGCGCGAAAACGACATCCAAGCCCGCGGAATCACGCTGCTGCGTGTCACGGCGGAAACGTACCTCTCCGGCCGCGCGATCGAGCAGGTCAGCGAGCATTTCCACGCCCTCGCCGCGCGCCCGACCCGCCCGCCGTGCACCCTCTGGAGCGGCGGCGCGCTCGCCTGGTCGTAGCCCTTTTTGTTCTTTCTTATTGACGCCCTCGCCCCCGTTCGCCTTCACCATCAGACCCGCGGGCCGACCGCTGCTCCCGGCGCGAGCCCGGCGCAAGCTAGCCACAAACTAGAGATAAAAAGAGAATTAAAGAACCCCGCCAGTTGGAGCGCCCAAAGCGTTAGACTCGGTCACGGACACGCAGGCGTGACTGAAGGCACAGTGCAGGCACAGTGCACAGTGCATACTGCACGTGAGCGCAGCCACGCCCTGCACATTGAACCAGCAGATTGAACCAGCAAGTTAAACCCAAAGCACACGTAGAACAACTTACGAACAACACAAGCAGAACCAGGTGAAACAGTTGACCAACCCAGCAGGCGACAACGGCGCAGGCACCCCCGCCGGCACCAACTCCAGCGACGGCGCAACCGCATCCGAGGCCTTCAACTCTAAGGCCTGGCTGCAGCACTACACCCCGTGGACGCCGCACACCATCGACCTCGACGACCCGGCGGAAAACCCCGCAGGCTTCACCATCCCGGAGGTCTTCTGGCACGCCGTGGACACCATCGGCGAGCGCAACGCCTTCACCTTCTTCGGCAAGGCCACCACCTACGAGCAGTACGGCCGCCAGGTCGCCATCGCTTCCGCAGCCCTGGAGAAGCTCGGCGTGCAGCGCGGCGACCACGTTGCCATCGCGCTGCCGAACTGCCCGCAGGCCCTCATCGCCTTCTACGCAATCCAGAACATCGGCGCAGTTCCCACCCTGCACAACCCCCTGTACACTGCCGCTGAGCTCCGCCACCCCTTCAACGACCACGGCGCCAAGGTGGCTTTCTTCTGGGACAAGGTCGGCGACGTCGCCGAGACCTTGCGGCTGAACAGCCCCCTCGAAACGGTCATCGCCGTCACCCTCCCTGACGAAATGCCCGCTCCGCTGCGCTACGCCCTGAAGCTGCCGATCCCGAAGATCAAGGCCATGAAGGAAAAGCTCACCGGCCCGGCGCCAGCCGCCGTCTCCTGGAAGAGCTTCATGCGCACGGGCGGAAATGGCGAGAAGTGGCTGCGTGGTGGCGTCAAGAATATAAAGATCGACCCGACCGACCCTGCGCTGATCCTCTACACCTCCGGCACCACCGGCAAGCCCAAGGGCGCCGTGCTGACTCACCGCAACCTCATCGCGAACCTGCGGCAGGGGCAGGCGTGGGTGAAGGGACTGGGCAAGGGGCCGAAGCCGGAGGTCATGCTGGCCGCGCTGCCGATCTTCCACGCCTACGGCCTGACTATGAACATCACCCTTGCGCCGATGATCGGCGGCGAGATCCAACTGCTGCCCGCGCCTGAAATGCCGCTGGTCATGCGCGTGATGAAGAAGAACATGCCCTCCTGGATGCCGGGCGTGCCCGCGCTGTACCAAAACATCATGAAGGAAGCGGCAAAGCGCGACATACCGCTCTCCGGCATCCGCAACTCCTTCAGCGGCGCCAGCGCACTGCCCGCAGAGACCGTCCGCGAGTGGGAAAGCTGCACCGGCGGCAACATCGTGGAAGGTTACGGCCTGACCGAAACCGCGCCCATCATCGCAGGTAACCCCATGGGCAAGGGCCGCGAGGGCTACATCGGCGTGCCTTTCCCCTCCACCGAAATCCGCATCGCCAACCCGGACAACCCCGCCGAGACCATGCCCGACGGCGAGGCCGGCGAGCTGGTCGTCCGCGGCCCGCAGGTATTCAAGGGCTACCTGAACCGCCCGGACGCCACCGCCAAGGCCTTCCACGAGGACTGGTTCCGCACCGGCGACATGGCCGTCATGGAATCCGACGGGTACCTGAAGATCGTCTCGCGCATCAAGGAAATGATCATCACCGGTGGCTTCAACGTCTACCCCGCCGAAGTCGAGGAAGTCCTGTGCGAGCACCCCTCCATCGAGCAGGCTTCCGTCGTTGGCGTGCAGCGCAAGGATGGGTCCGAAACCGTTGCTGCGGCTGTGGTTTTGGCCGACGGTGCTGTTATTGACGCCGACGACTTCCGCGCCTTCGCCAAAGAACGACTTACTGCGTATAAGGTGCCGAAGGTATTCCATGCATTCCAAGAGCTGCCCGCCGACCAGCTGGGCAAGGTGCGCCGCCGTGAGGTGCAGGAGCTAGTAGCAGAGAAAGAACAGGCCTAGAACATGCCGCTGAGCAGGAAAGACACCGTCGCCGCAGTGATCGTCACGCATAACCGTGTGAAATTGCTGGAGGCTTCGCTGCGCCAGGTTGCTAACCAGGAGGGCGCGGAGGTCGCACATGTGGTGGTCGTGGATAACGGCAACGACCCGGCAGTGCGCGAGCTGGTGGAGGCGGTGTGCGGGTCGCGGGGCCACTACGTGGGGTCCGCGACGAACCTGGGCGGGGCCGGGGGCTTCGCGCTGGGATTCCTGACCGCGCTTTCCCTGGGAGTCGACGCGATCTGGTGCGCCGACGACGACGGGCGCCCCGCCGACGAGCACGTGCTGGCCACCCTGCAGGAAGTTGCGGAGCGCGAGGGGCTGGAGGAAATCAGCCCGGTGGTGTGCAATATCGAGGATCCGGAGCGGCTGGCATTCCCACTGCGCCAGGGGTTGGTGTGGCGGCGGACGCTATCTGAGCTGGAGGGTTCGTTCCTGCCGGGGATCGCCAGCCTGTTTAACGGCGCGCTGATCAGTGCACGGGCGATGGAGATAATTGGCGTTCCCGATTATCGGCTGTTCATCCGTGGCGATGAGGTAGAGTACCACCGCCGCCTGGTCCGCAGCGGCCTACCCTTCGGAACGTGTCTGACCTGCGCGTATCTGCACCCCGACGGGTCGGACGAGTTCAAGCCGATCCTCGGCGGGAAGATGCACACGCAGTACCCGGACAACGAATTCAAGCGCTACTTCACGTACCGCAACCGCGGTTACATCATGAACCAGCCGGGCATGCGCAAGCTGCTGCCGCAGGAATACGCCCGCTTCGGATGGTTCTTCCTGGTGCAGAAGAAGGACCCGAAGGGGTTCGCCGAGTGGCTACGGCTGCATGCGCTCGGCCGGCGCGAGCAGTTCCGCCGGCCAGGGCGTTAGCGCGGGCCCGCCGCGGCGGCACGAGCGGGCGCGGGGTGCGGGGGCACAGCACCCCGCAGCGCGCTCGCGCGAGTTCTAAGCAACTTTTTAAGCGCACACACCGGCCAGGATTTTCCCTTTTACCCGGTCACAGGCGTAGTCTTAAGTGACTATCGCGGTGCCCCGAGCAGCACTTGAGCAGCCCTTGAGCAGCCCTGGCGCCCCAGAGCCCCTGGGTCCCAGCGCTCCTGAAACCAAGGAAACGCCCAAGGCCGCCTCCCGGCGGCGCCGCCTAACACCACCTAACCGAGGATGAAGTTAGCCGAAGTGACCGTGTCCGAAACCCAGATCACCCCGAGCGCTGAGCCCACTAAGCCCGCTGACGACGCTGGCGTCAATAAGAAGAACGCCGAAGACGCAGCTGCCTCCCGCGCGCACCGCCGCCGCAACGTCGCGCGGCAGTTCATCCAATTCGGGCTCGTCGGCGCGTCGGGGTTTGTGGTCAACCAGGCGATCTTCGTGGTGTCGAAGAAGCTCGCGGAGGCCGGCTGGGACATTCACGTGCAGGATGCCTTCCTGAACCTCCTCGGCACCCAATACCATTTCCGCTGGTACCACGTGTTTTCCGTGATCGCGTTCCTGCTGGCGAACATCTGGAACTTCTGCCTGAACCGCTACTGGACGTTCCGCCACGAGCCGAAACGCGCCTGGTGGAAGCAGCTACCGCAATTCATGGCCGTGGGCGTGTTCGGACTGCTGATCACGCTGGTGGTCTCGACGGCGCTGGTGAACCCCGAGTCGCCGATCGCCCTGCCGCAGGACATTTTCGATAACTCCACGGGGCTGCGCACGCGCGCGTACTGGGGCAACTTCATTGGCGTGATCTTGGCGGTGCCCGCGAACTTCCTGTTCAACAAGCTGTGGACGTTCCGCGCGAAGCCGCGCGAGGCCAGCCGCGTGGTGCGTGTGGTCGAGCCGCGGACTGGCGGTGCAGGTGCTGGTGCTGGTGATGCGGATGTCTAAGCCTTCTTTTAATGACGCTATTAATGACGCCCCCTCGCCCCAGCCAGGCACCGACCCAGCTGGGGCCGAGCACTCCAGTGGCGCCGGCGCTGCTTCCGGCGCCGGTGCCGTTGCCGACGCCGGCGGTACCGATGCCAGCGGGCGCCACGCGGTTTCCGGCGCCGACGAGACCGATGTCAGCGGGCGCCACGCGGTTTCCGGCGCCGGCGAGACCAGCGGCTCCGGTGCCGCTGCCGAGCAGGGCGCGCGGGTTGGCGATAACTTTCAGTCCGAGCACACCACCCGGGCGCAGCGCATCATCCAGTCGCAGCTGGTGAAGTTTGTGCTGGTCGGAGGCTTCAGCGCTGTTGTGGACTTCGGCTCCACAGCGCTGTTCACCTTTGCGTTTGGCTTGAGCGATGGCGTGGCCAAGGCACTGGGATTCGTGCTGGGAACCCTGACGGCATACTTCATCAACCGTCGGTGGACTTTCCAGGCGGAGCCGAGTGGGCGCCGATTCGCCATCACCATGGTGACCTACGGGCTGACCTTTGCTGTGCAGTGGGGGCTGTACAAGGTATCGATCCCGTGGCTGGAGGGCTTCGACCTGAATGCGTTCTGGGTGCGTGCGATCAGTTTTGTGATTGCCCAGGGCACGGCGACGGTGCTGAACTTCCTGATCCAGAAGTTCCTCATCTTCAAGCGCTAGCTGTAGCTGTAGCTGTAGCTCCAAGCGCTAGCCGGGCTGGCTGGAGGCTTCCGGAAGCCTCACCGGTACCCACATGTCGTTAGAACGGGAATGCGTGGCTGGCTAAGCGGTTCCAGGGGACTGTCTTTGGGGGAAATGTCGTTAGAACGGGAATGCGTTAATGGAACCGGTTTGCAAATTCGCAAAGCCGCAGGTCAGAGCGTTGTAGATTTTTGCAGAGCTCCGCGAGCGCCGACGTATTCCCGATCTAGCGACATTCCACCACAGCCAAGCTAGCGCAGCAGCCCACCCAAGCTAGCGCTGCAGGACGAAGCGGTACATCTCCAAGCGGTCCAGCAGCGAACACTGCGGAACCAAAGGAACCGCCTGGTCATCGGGCTGAGGCTCCCACTTGCTTGCCCCCACCTGCGCCAAGATGCGCCCGGTCCGCCGCGACAGCCACTTGATCTCGCTGGCGCTGAGGGCGTCAGTACCCAAGGCAGTATCCGTCGGAGGCAGCTTCGCATCCGCGCGCGTGAAGCCGAGTGCCGACATGAAGGCCTCGCTGACCTCGTCGACCTCCGAATCCACCAGCGTGGACAGCGCAATGATCCGCGCCCACGCAGCCGCGCGCCCGATCTTGCTCTTCTCAATCGGCGCGTCGGCCAGCAACTCGGCGGCGTGCTCGGTAACGTTCGCCGGCCGCTCCAAATCCAGCGCCTGCAGCAGCGGAATGAACTCGTACAGCGCCCGCTCGTGCAGCAGTTCCCGCAGCTCAGGGTCGGTTTCGGCGAGGATCTGCTCCACGGTATCCTCGCCCGCCAGAGCCACGTTCACCTCCGTGACGTCCACGCGCGCCGGAATGCCCGCAGGGTGCAGATGCGCGGCGAGTTCGTCTTCCTGATTCTTATTGACGCCACCCGTCTCAGCCGCATCCTCCTCCGTATCGGCAAGGAAATCGGCGGCCAGGAGCACTGCTTCGGCATCCGCCTCGCCCGGCGCGTCAAAGGAGGCGTCGAAGGGGGAACTGGTGGCGACGAGCTCGATCTCCTCGTGGCGGGTGGTGGTGTCTGTGACGTTGACGCTGAAATCGTAGCGGCCTACCTTCAGCACGCCGATGGTCCCGCGGCGGAAAATGTCGCCGAGAGCAGTGCCGATGGAATTTGCACCCTTGGCGTAGACGCGCACGCGGCCAGCGGTGCGGGCGCGGAAGCTCCAGGTTGGCTCGGGGGCAGCGTCGGCGCTGGTAGCAGTGTCAGCGGTGGCCCCGGCGCCGCGCTCCGCCTTCGCGACGTAGCGAGTGGGGTGCGCCTCGGGGACTCGGTTCACGGATTCAGGCCAGTCGAAACTAGTGAGAATCGCGTCGGCGAAGTCCGCCACGCTCATAGCACCGGAGACGCTGAGCAGACGGGAGTACCTTCCTACGCCTGGGAAGTGATGCTCCACCACCACGGTGAAAACCTTGGTGTGGGTTCCGGAGTTCCTGCTGCTCCCCGCCCCCGGTGTAGACATAATCCCCAGGCTTTCCTGCACTTCCGCCCCCTCGGCGCTAATCCCCTCAGCTGTGCTGTCTGCCGCTCCCCCGGCGTTAGCTTCCGCTCCGTCGGCGCCGTCGCGCCGGGCGGTGCGGATCTGCGACAGGGAGATCACGCTCCCACCCGCGATTGGCGCCTCCGTGGTCTGCGCCTTTTCCGGCGCATCTACGGCATCTGCGGCCTCCGCGCCGCCGTTCCCGTTCGCTCGCGCAGCAGTGGAACCGCCGGCTGATTCATAGCCCCCGGCGGCCCCATAAAGCGATGAGCGATTCATGGTTCCCAAGCGTAATAGCGCCCAGCTAACCTCGCTGGGCAAGAACCAGCGGCAGCGTCTGAGCCGTCACAAACTCGCTGATCACAGGACCAAGACGGCGGACTCGCAACTTGTCGAAGGCGTTGTACTGAGCGATCCAGCCGCGCAGCGCGGCGGCCTCCTGCAGAGCCGCCGCCACGGCCTCGCGCTCAGCTGCGCTGCCACTCCCGTTAGCCGCACTATCGCCCCCATTAGCAGCGCCAGCGCTCTCCCCGAGGCGGCTTCCGGCGCGCTCACCCGCGCCCTCGCCCGCGCCGCCACCAGCACCACTGCCAGCCACGCCAGCCTCGGCCTCACGGAACTCCTCCAGCGTGCGGAAGCTCCCCCACGCCGGTTGCTTCTTCCCCGGGAACTCGTCGCTGAAGTGCTGCTTGGCGGAGGCGAGGGCGTCATTAAGAGCAACCTCCGTGGCCGCCACATCAACCAGCGCAACGTCGCTCGGCAGCGCCTTCGCGGCCGCCTGGTCGCCCACAAACAGCACGGGATAGCGCAGCAGGGCGGTGAGCATGGCCGCGCGGTCGTCGGTTCCCTCGATCCAGTCCACGCTGGCGGCAAAGCCATGGATGCCTGCGCCGTCGATCAGCCAAGCGCCGGAAAAGTCTCCGAGTTGCACGTCGGGGTCGGTTTCCACTTGCCAGATGGCGAAGGTCGGGTCGTCGGCGGGGCCAGCGGCGGCCACGACCATGATCGGGTCGTAGCGGACGGGCTCGGGCGCGCCGGGAGCCGCGGCGGGGGTCGTACCAGGGACCGCGGTACTCGCGGCGACACCCGACTCGGCGGCAGTGCTTTCAGGGGCAGTAGTGCTCATCGATATTGGAGGTTACCACCGACTATGATCTTCCCCATGGCTGTTTTTGATAGGTTCCCCGCCGCCGCGAAACTCTTCAAGCGCTCCAAGCTCTCCCCCGCCGAACAGGAACACAGGAGTGCGCCGGTGCGAGTCGGTGGCGTCGGTAAGGAAAGCAGCTACGAGGCCTCCACCCGCACGAACCTGCCGCTCAACGAGTTCATGACTCGCCTCATGGCCCAGGAACTGCCCATCCTCGACAGCACCAGCCGCCAGCGCGTGCGCGACATCCTGCGCGAATACGACGGCCCCACCATCACCGAGCCCGAGGAGCTGCCGGAGGAAATCCGCCAGATCATGGAGCTTTACTAGCCCTCTACTAACTCTGTCTCGCTGTTTCTTAGTGACGCCGCCCACACCGCAACTGCGAAAACGCTGGCAACTTGAGTCCCACGCTGCGCCGCGCCCAGGGGTTGTCGCAGCCGGGCGCTAGGGTAGAGAACATGGAATTGCACACCAGCACTCGTACCCTCACCGGGTGGGGTCGCACTGCCCCCACGACCGCCGAAGTTCTGTCTACACAGGATGTCGATCAGATTGCCGCCGCCGTCGCGCGCGTGGCCGACGATAACGCGGATAAGCCCAGCCACCTGCAGCGTGGCGTAATCGCCCGCGGCATGGGCCGCAGCTACGGCGACCCGGCTATGAACGCCGGCGGGCTCGTCATCGACATGCAGCAGCTGAACACGATCCACAGCATCAACCCCGATACCGCCCTCGTGGACGTGGATGCTGGCGTGACGCTGGACCAGCTGATGAAGGCCGCCCTGCCCTACGGCCTGTGGGTGCCGGTACTGCCCGGCACGCGCCAGGTGACCATCGGCGGCGCTATCGGCCCGGATATCCACGGCAAGAACCACCACTCCGCGGGTTCCTTCGGCAACCACGTCCGCTCCATGGAGCTGCTGGTGGCCGACGGGCGCGTGCTGCACCTGACCCCGGAGGGCTCCGAGGACGACCCGGAAGGCGAACTGTTCTGGGCCACCGTCGGCGGCATGGGTCTGACCGGCATTATCCTGCGCGCGACCATTGAGATGACGAAGACGGAGACCGCGTACTTCATCGCCGATGGCGACATGACGCACTCCCTGGACGAAACCATCGCCTTCCACTCCGACGGTTCGGAGCACAACTTCACCTACTCCTCCGCCTGGTTCGATGCGATCAGCCCGGAGCCGAAGCTGGGCCGCGCCGCGATCTCCCGCGGCTCCCTGGCCACCCTGGATCAGCTGAAGGAGTACGCGCCGAAGCTGGCGAAGGATCCGCTGAAGTTCAAGGCACCGCAGCTAATGACCGTGCCGGATATCTTCCCGAGCTTCACCATGAACAAGCTGTCCATGGTGGCCATCGGCGAGCTGTGGTGGCTGAAGTCCGGCGAGTACCGCAACCAGGTGCAGAACCTCACGCAGTTCTACCAGCCGCTGGACCTTATCGGCGAATGGAACCGCGGCTACGGTTCCAAGGGCTTCCTGCAGTACCAGTTCGTCGTGCCGACGGAGGCCGTGGAGCCGTTCAAGGAGATCATCCGCGACATCCAGGCTTCCGGCCACTACTCCGCACTGAACGTGTTCAAGCTGTTCGGCGAGGGCAACAAGGCCCCGCTGAGCTACCCGATGCCGGGCTGGAACGTCTGCGTGGACTTCCCGATCAAGCCGGGCCTGGGTGCTTTCCTGGACGACCTGGACCGCCGCGTGATGGAATTCGGCGGCCGCCTGTACCTGGCCAAGGAGTCCCGCACTTCCGCCGAGAACTTCCACAAGATGTACCCCGGCCTGCCCGGCTGGCTGGCCACCCGCAAGCGCATCGACCCGACGGGGGTTTTCGCCTCCGACATGTCCCGCCGCCTTGAGCTCTAGTCGCTGCCCCGCACAAACTGCCCGAAATAGCTCCCCTGCCTGCGAATTAAGTTCGCAGCCCACCGAAAGAGAGTCACAATGATTGATGCCGTTGGCAAACCCCAGTCCATCCTGCTGCTCGGCGGTGCGTCCGACATGGGCCTCGCCGTCGTCGAGGAGTTCCTCTCCCGCGGCCCCGCGCGCGTGATCCTGGCCGCCCGTGCTGGCGAGTCTTTGGATGACGCCACCGCACGCATGAACGCCGCCGGTGCCAGCGAGGTCGTACCCGTCACCTTCGACGCAGTGGACTTCGAATCCCACCCGCAGGTTTTCGAGGAAATCTTCAGCCACGGCGACGTGGACCTGGCCATCGTCGCGTTCGGAATCCTGGGCGATAACGAGAAGCAGTGGACCAACCAGAAGCTGGCCGTGCAGGCCGCGCAGGTGAACTTCACCGGCGCCGTCTCCGTCGGCGTGCTGCTGGCGGACTACATGAAGAAGCAGGGCCACGGACAGATCGTGGCGTTCTCCACCGTTGCAGGTGAGATGGTGCGCCGCTCCAACTTCGTCTACGGCTCCACCAAGGCCGGCCTGGATGGCTTCTACCGCATGCTGAACGAGGCCCTACGTGGCACCGGCGTGCGCGTGCTGACCGTACGCCCGGGCCAGGTGCGCACCAACATGACCAAGGACCTGGAGGATGCGCCGCTGACCGTGGACAAGGAAGACGTGGCCAAGGCCATCGCCAAGGCCGTGGATAACCGCAAGTCCCTGATCTGGGTGCACCCCCTGTTCCGCCCGATCATGCTGATCCTGAAGCACCTGCCGCTGCCGATCCTGCGCAAACTGCCTCTCTAAGCGACACCCTGCCTCCCGGCCGAGGTTCCGCTCGGCGCCGACCGGGAGAGCCGGATTGAAGGAGCTCTTGGCCCCGGCCCGCGCAGTGCAAAGCGCCGCCCGCCTCCCGGCGTGCGGCGCTTTCGCATGTCAGGCTTAGTCAGCGCGGAGAGGGCCGAAACTAGACCTCCCGAGGCGCGCCCGGGTGCGCGGAATCCTTCGCGTCCAGCTTTAGAAACGCCGAGGCCACCATCAGCGCCACCGAGGCAAAGGCCGCAACCAAGAACGCCACGTGGATGCCCTGGCCCACCACCTGCGCCTCGGCCAGAGCAGGATCCGTGGCGCCCAGGCCCGCCAGCTCCTCAGCATTGCTAGAGGCATAGCGCGCGGAAGCGAAAGTCATCACAGCCACGAAAATCGCCGTTCCCGCGCCGCCGGCAACCTGCTGGAAAGTATTCAAAATTGCCTGCGCGTGGGAAGCCAAAGAGTCCGGAACGGCCGCCAGGGCGTTGGACATAAGGGGCGTCATCATCAAAGCAATGCCCAAGTTCAACACAACCGTAACAAGCATGAGCTGCACAAACGCCGGCCACGTGCCCGAACCAACCCAAGAAAACAAGTGCTCCGTCTGCTCCAGGGCAGCAAAGCCCATCATGCCGATGGTGATCAAAATGCTGCCCGGGATAATCAGCGGGCGAGTACCGCGCGCATCGTAAGCACGGCCGACCGCGGGGCCCAGCAGGCCCATGACCAGGCCGCCGGGCAGGGAAACCATGCCAGTCTTCAGCTCCGACAGACCCGCGACATTCTGCGCATACAGTGGCATCAGAATGATGAAGCCGAAGAGCATGGAGAACGTGAACAGCAGCAACCCCAGCGAGAGGTTGTACTCGCGCACACGCACCGGCTGCAGGTTCAACAGCGGAGTGGCGCCCGGCTTAGAGCTGCGCTCCAGGGAACGCTGGCGCAGGAAGAACACCACCAGGATCGCCGCGCCCGCAGCCAGGATGATCAGGCGCTGCACCGGCACCCCATCGGCCAGCTCCGACAGGCCGGCCAGGCCGTACACCAGACCCGCAAAGCCGAAGGCGGAGAGGAAAACGGAGAGCACGTCCAGGGAAGGGCGGCTCGGCTCCTCGAAGTTCTTCACCAGGAACAGACCCGCGACCAAGGCAATCAGCACCAGCGGGGCGACGAGGATGAAGATCCACCGCCAGCCCAAGGCCTCCAGCACCACGCCGGAGAAAGTCGGCCCCAGTGCCGGAGCCACCGCGATAACCACCGAGACCAGGCCGAACACCGCGCCGCGGCGGTTAATGGGGACCAGCCGAATGATGGTGGTCATCAGCATCGGGATCACCAGTGCCGTGCCGCTGGCTTGGATCACACGCGCCAGCAGCAGGATCGGGAACGTCGGCGCCGCAGCCGCGAGGACTGTGCCGACCAGGAAGGTCGTCAGCGCCGTCGCGTAGATCGAGCGCAGGCGGAAACGCTGCATGATGTAGCCGGTCATCGGAATGACCACGGCCATCGTGAGCATGAATGCTGTGGTCAGCCATTGCGCTGCATCGGCGGTGACGCCAAACTCTCCCATCAAAACGGGCAGAGCCACGGCCAGGGTGGTCTCGTTGAGAATCACCACGAAAGCCGCGGCGACGAGCACGCCGATTAGGAGCTTTGCGCCAGACGTGGGCTCGCTGGGAGGGGCGGAGTGCTCCGCGCGGTCGGAGTCGGTGGCGTCAGAAAAAAGTTCTTCAGACAAAAATATCCCCTCTACGATGTAAAAGGCGGGTGCATTGGCGCACCCGCGAACCTTGGATACTTTACACCAGGTTTACTGACCGCAGAGGGGTGAGTGGTGCCCGCAAGGTAGGCGAGCCCAGCGGGGTGGGCGGGTTAGCGCTCCAGCTCGCCCTGGCTCTCGCCAGTGCCGTCACCGCTCCCCTCGCCCTGCTCGAGAGCGTTCGCACCGTTCTCGGCCTTCATCTGGGCGCGGATTTCCTCCAGGCGGGAGCTAGCGCGCATGTCGTTACCAGCGGATTCGATCTCCGACATGCGCCCCTGCACGGAGTTCTCGACGAGTTCCTGGCTGCCGAGCGCCTGGGCGTAGCGCTGCTCGATCTTCTCGCGCACGCTGTCCAGGGTCGGCACGTCATCGTTCTGCACCAGTCCATCCATCTGCTGCATGGAATTCGCGGTGGCTTCCTGCATCTTCGCCTGATCCACCTGGGAACGCAGCTGGTTAATCTGCGCCATCTGATCCTCGAGGCGGGCAGCGGACTGCTGCTGTTGCTGCTGCGCCTGGCGGGCGGCCTCTTCCGCACCGGAGTACAGCTGCTTGGTCTCCTCGAGCTGCTGCTCGACCGTGACCAGCTGGGATGCGAACAGCTCTGCCGTCTGGTTCAGCTCGTTGGCCTTGGCCTGGTCGCCATCGGCCGCGGCCTTGTCGGCTTGCTGAATGGCGGTGCGGGCGTTATCCGAAAGCTTCTCCGCATCTTCCTGCAGGCGGTTCATCTTCATTTCCAGCTGGTTGCGGTTCCCGATCACGCGGGCTGCACTTTCGGAAATCTGCTGGTGCTGCTTGCGGGCCGCTTCCGTGGCCTGCTGGATCTGCACATGGGGATCCGCGTTCTCCTCGATCTTGGTATCGAGGGACTGCATCAGGTATTTCCAGCCCTTAGAAAATGGATTCGCCATGGGAAAACTCCTGTGTCGGGATGTAGTCGGTACTTAGTCGGGATTTAGTGGTTTGCTTAAGTTAACTGCATCCCAGCGTACTGACTTTCCGCGTGACGCACGGGGCGAAAGCGGGAGCGGGGGTCAAGCCCGCCACTAGAGCGGGTACAGGTGAACCACCGGGGCGTTCATGTCCCGCCCGGTCAGGTGCATCAAGTCCAGCTTCACTTGTTTCAGGGAGACGACCTCCATCACCGGGTCCGGGATCGGCGCCTCGCTAGGAACGAGGCCCAGCTGGTGCAGCACATCCCCAGCACCAGCGGAAATGTCCACCTTCACCGGCACCGTGGAGATCTCCGCCAGCGCGGGCACGGCCTCCAAGGACGTTGCCTCCACCACGACGGGGCCTTCGATCACGTAGGTCTCCACATCCGGGCCGGTCTGCATCAGCCCGTCACCCCACTGTCCGGGCAGCCTGATCTGCAGGTTCTTGATCTCCAGCCGGTCGCCAGTGATGCGCAGCAGGTCGCGGCCGCCGTGCTCCGTGCCTACAGAATCCACGCCGATGTGCACGTTCCCCTTGAAGGTCACATTGTCTGCGGTGACCTGGCCGACGTCGCCCACCCGCGCGGGCTGGGCCACACTGTACGGGGCATTCGCATTCAGGATGCCCACGCCGGTCGCAATCCCCACCGCCACCAGCAGGGCCGCGACCGTCGCGGAGTATCCACCCCCTGAGCCCCCGTCCTTTTCCTTGCCCTCGCCCCGAGCCTTCTTCGGTTTCCGCTCCCCCGGTTCCCCCGACTCCCACGCCAGCGCAAACGCCCCGCCGAAAATGCCCAGCAGCGAACCCAACAAGAACCCACCGATATTGGAGGCCGGCAGCGCCACCAGGGATACCAGAATGGCGAAAACCCCCAGGTAGGGAGCCGTGGCAGGCTTCAGCCAAATACCCAGTGCGAACATGATCTGCGCCGCGCCCAGGAAGAGCGTGGAAACCCCCGACAGCGTGGAGATCATCACCAGTAGGTCGGAAATGCGCAGCGTTAGATACGCGGGCGTCATAATCACAACACCCGAAAGCAGCACCAACAGCCCCGGCACGAACGGTCGGTTGCGGCGCCACTCGGCGAAGCGCGCTAACCGCCCTTTAGCAGGCATTCTCGGTTCCTCGGCGCACGTTCGCCTCCACTCCGGAAACGTTCAGCTGCTTCGCACCTACCGACGTGGCAATGATCTTGTCCGCCACAACCTGCACGTCCTTCGAGTGCAGACCCCAGGCGTCGTTCGGCGCTTCGGGGTTGACCTGGCTGGCGTCAATACCAAGGTTGGGGTCAGCCATCCGCAGGCTGCCCTTAATGTCAGTGGAGCCCACGATCAGGTCGTCCGCATCAACGCTGTTCTGCCCGTTGGCGCGCAGCGAAAGGGTAGCCTCGCCGACGGCGGGAAGGTCCGGCACGGTTGTGGAAAGACACAGGTCAGAAGCCTTCGCCTGCTTAATCTTCACGCGCGCGACGGGCAAGTGGTCGTCGCCCTTCGCGTCGTTATCCATGAACAGGGAGAAATCCTGCCCGGACAGGCCGCCGATCGTCACGGTGAAGAAGGAGCCGGAAAGCGCCAGGTTCGCAGAGATACCGCCCTTCGCCACGGCCATTCCCGTGCCGGCGAAGCCGACCAGCCCGGCGGTCAGCGCCACTGCGGCCTTCTTGCCGTTGATCCGTCCCATTCTTCGTGCCTCCTGTTGTAAAGCCCTTACACATTATCCCCGCCGTGGCACCGTTGCGCGAATCGCCGTTCTCTTTATTGACGCCCTCTAGGCCGCGCCCGCCCGCACCCCAGCGCAGGCCCTGCGAATCCGCGCTGCGCGGGAAGGGCTGGAGCACACGCACCACGCATGCCTGCACCACACACGCGGGACCTGCGTAGCCTGGGGAGCATGGACGTTGCATGTTACTCAGCCCCCGGCGCCGGCGAGGCGCTGGAGAAATCCACCATTTCCCGGCGCGATTTGCGCCCCAACGACTGCCTAATCAAGATCCGCTGGGCGGGCATCTGCCACTCGGATATTCACACCGTGAATGGCGATTGGCCGCACGATAACTTCCCCATGACCCCCGGCCACGAGATCATCGGCGAGGTCACCGAAGTGGGCGCGGAGGTACAGAACTTCCGCCCCGGCGATGTGGTCGGCATCGGCTGCCTGGTGGATAGCTGCCTGGATTGCGATGCCTGCCGCGAAGGCGATGAAAACTACTGCGAGAACGGTTCGACCGGCACGTATAACGCGCCGGACCGCATCGACGGCACCATCACGCAGGGCGGTTATTCCACCCACATCGTCTGCCGGGAGGAGTTCCTGGTCCGCATCCCGGAGGCTTTCGCCGACTTGGAGTCGGATGCAGCCGCGGCGGCCACTCCCCTATTGTGCGCTGGGATTACTACGTATTCCCCGCTGAAGCACTGGGGCGTGGGCGAAGGTTCCCGCGTGGCGGTGGTCGGCATGGGCGGCCTGGGGCATGTGGCGGTGAAGCTGGCCGCGGCGATGGGGGCGGACGTGACGGTGCTCAGCCACTCGAAGTCCAAGGAGGCCGATGGCATGGCCTTTGGTGCCAGCCGCTATGTGGCTACCAAGGAGGAGGGCTGGCACAAACCCTTGAGGGCGAGCTTCGACCTGATCATTAATACGGTCAGCGCTCCGCTGGATCCGGCGCCGTTTATTTCCACCCTGGCGCGTGGCGGAACCATGGTGATGCTGGGGCTGCCGCCGGAGAAAATGCAGATCAGCGCTGGTGCGCTGATCGGTAAGCGCCGTTCCGTGGCGGGCAGCGCTATCGGTGGTATCCGGGAGACCCAGGAGATGATTGATTTCTGCGCCGCCCACGGCATCACCGCGGAGACGGAGGTCATCCCGGCAGAGGAGATCAACACGGCCTATCAGCGCGTGTTGGATTCGGATGTGCGCTACCGTTTCGTCATCGACGTCAACACACTGTAGCGCCGGGGGCTTGTAGCCCAAGCGCTTACTGCGCCCCGCCCTGCTCGGCCTCGATCTGCTTGCGGACCTCGTCCATGTCCAGCTCCTTGGCCTTGGCAATCAGCTCGTTGATGGCCTTGCCCGGCAGCAGGCCGGATTCGCGGGCCAGCAGCACGCCATCGCGGAACAGCATCAGGGTCGGGATCGACTGGATCTGCAGGGCTGCGGAAAGCTCCTGGTTAGCTTCGGTATCTACCTTGCCGAACACGGCGTCCGGGTTCTCCTCGGAGGCCTGCTCGAAGATGGGGGCGAAGCGCTTGCACGGACCACACCAGTCTGCCCAGAAATCCAGCACGACGATGCCGTCGCCCTGCACGGTTTCCTGGAAGTTTGCTCCGGTGATTTCAGTGGTCGCCATTTCTATCCCTTCGGGTTGAGTGCGTAGTCCAAAACTCGGTCACTACTTCTTCGCGGCGCCCCGACGAAAAGAGGCGCGTATGTTTTCCAACATTACGCAACGCACGCTTTATTCCACGTTAGAGTTCTCACTATGTCTATTTATGACGCCAACGCGAATCCGTCTAGCACTTTCAAAATGTACAAGAATCTTGCGAAAAAGCCGTTTGGCAACGGTCTGTTTTCGCTGGCAGCCAGCGCCAAGGCGCCCTATTTCCTCACCGTTCAGCCCCGTCTGCAGGAGTTGCGACCGGGCTACTGCAAGGTGAAATCGAAGAAGTGGTGGCTGCTGAATAACCACATCGGAACCTTCCACGCCATTGCGGCGTGCAACGTGGCGGAGTTCGCAATGGGGATGCTGGCTGAGGCGTCCATCCCCAACACGCACCGCTGGCTGCCGCAGGGTATGCGCACGCAGTACCTGAAGAAGACAAAGGGCAGCCTGACGGCCACCGCGACGGCGGAACTGCCGGACTTCGAGAAGATCACCAAGGAGTCCGGCGGCCAGACCGTGCCGGTAAAAATCCATTTCGCCGACGATGAGGGCAAGGAATCCACCTACGTGGAGATCGACATCTGGGTGACCGCCAAGAAGTAGCAGATGCTAGGCGCTGCCGCATATATCGCGGCAGGCTAGGCGCCCGCGAGCGCCGCCCCGCCCCATAGCGCGGGGAAAAACACCGCGCAGCAGGCAACGGTCATCGCCACCACGCCGCCGATGCGGCGGGCGGGCTGGGATCGGGTGAAGACCTCCACCATCACCGTGGAAAACGTGGTGAAACCACCGGCAAAACCCACTCCTACCAGGGGGAATAGGATGTCTCCGGCCGCGCTCGTCGCCCCGGTCCCGTCGGCGCCAACTGACCCACCCAGTCCGCCAATGCCCGCCGCGTGCTGCGAGGTGAGGCCAAGGACCAGGCCCAGCAGGGCGGTGCCGAGGAGGTTCACCACCGCCAGGCTCCACAGAGGTGCCCAGCCGCGCCGGGACTTCAGGTAAGTATCCAGGCCATAGCGGGCGGCCGCGCCCGTTCCGCCACCGACGGCGACGGCCAGCAGCTCCACGAGGGTTGCTCCGGTGCTCATCGCGTGCCCCCGTCCCCCGGCGCGGCCTCAGGGCCAGCACCGGCGCCGCTGTCTGCTTGGGCTGCACGGCCCCCGTGTCGTAGTCGCGCCAGCAGATGCAGATCCCGCCCGAGGCGCAACCCCATCGCAGCCGCAAGCAGGCCAAGCACCAGCGTGATCAAACCGTAGGCTCCCCCGATGAGGACGGCGGTAGTTGAGTCGGTGGGGGCGTCAATAGCCGCAGCGAGCGAGCTAAACGACGTGAAACCACCGAGCAGCCCCGTGCCCCAGAACGCCCGGCGCGGGTGGGCAGAATCCGGGATCATACCGACCAGAAGGCCCAGCAGGAGCGCCCCCAGGACATTGACCACCAGCAATGCGATATCTCCGAGGGGGATCCCGCCGGTGACGTTCAGCGGTGCGGCCGCGCCGGGGACGCGCGTCGGGTCGCCGAGTGCGGGGATCCAGACTGTTAGCGCCCAACGAACAATCGCCCCCAGCGCGCCGCCGAGGAAAACCAGGGCGACGGGCGGGAGGCGTTTCATGGGTGCAATGTTACCCAGGTAGCCGCTTAAGCGGCCAAGAGGCCAGCCGGGCGGCCGGGCAGGTTAGGCCTGCTTGACGGCGGAGATGTCGAGGTTCAGGGTGATCTTCTCGGAGACGAGCACGCCGCCGGCGGTGATGTCCGTGGAGGTGAAGGTGATCTGCGGGTACTTCTCTTGATGCGCTGGGTCCCAACCTACGTCCACTTAGTTGATGTGTCACCGATATTGACTGATATGCGATAATGGTGAACATGACACGAGAAAACACCTCTTCCCCGCAAGTTGAGAATGCGAATGCGGGAACCCTGTGGCTGAGCAGCCGCGAGCAGCAGGTGTGGCGAGCGTGGCTCAACGCCCACATCCAGATCAATGCCGAGCTGGCACACCAGCTGGCGGCGGAAACTGCCCTGTCGCTTTCGGACTACGAGGTTCTGGTGCATCTTTCGGAATCGCCGAACCACCAGCAGCGAATCGTCGCGCTAGCGAACATGATGCAGTGGAGCCGTTCGCGCTTGTCGCACCAGATCACGCGCATGTCGAAGCGCGGTCTTGTGCGCCGCGAAACTTGTGACGCCGACGGGCGCGGAGCCTATGTTGTCCTTGAACCCGCAGGTCTCGACGCGATCACTACTGCCGCGCCCGGCCACGTGGCGAAGGTGCGCGAGCTGGTATTTGACCGGCTAACCGACGCGGAGATTGAGCAGTTCTACTCGATCCTGGCGAAGCTGAACGAGCAACGTTAGGCGCGGCGCGGGGCGCGGGACGCCGAGCCCAGCGCCCCGGACTACGGCATGGGGCTAATGTCGCGGGCCATGTCGGAGAACTTGGAGAACTGCAGCTGGTTGGCCACCGTCACCGTGCCAATGGGGCCACCACGGTGCTTGGCGAGGATGATGTCCGCCTCGCCCGCGCGCTCGTGGTCCGGGTTCTGCGAATCCGGGCGGTTAATCAGCATGACCATGTCGGCATCCTGCTCCAGAGAACCAGATTCACGCAGGTCAGAGACACGCGGAAGCGCGTCGTCGCCACGAGACTCCACGCCACGGTTCAGCTGCGAGATCGCAACGACCGGCACGTTGACCTCCTTGGCCAGCAGCTTCAGCTGACGGGAGAACTCCGAGACCTCCTGCTGGCGCGACTCCACCCGCTTGCCGGAGGACATCAGCTGCAGGTAGTCCACCACAATCAACTGCAGATCTACCTGCTGCTTCAGGCGGCGCGCCTTCGAGCGGATCTCCATCATCGTCAGGTTCGGCGAATCGTCAATGTAGATCGGCGCGTCCTCGATCTCGCCGATGCGCACCGTTAGGCGATCCCAGTCGTCGTCGGTCAGCTTGCCGCCGCGCATGGAAGCCAGGCGCACCTCCGCCTCCGCGGAGAAGATACGCATCATGACCTCGGACTTGCTCATTTCCAGGCTGAACAGCGCCGATGCCTTGCCATGCTGGATCGACGCCGAACGCATGAAGTCCAGCGCCAGCGTGGACTTACCCACACCCGGGCGGGCCGCGACAATCACCATCTGGCCGCCGCGCAGACCATTCGTCAGATCATCCAGGTCAGCGAAGCCGGTGGGGATACCCATCTCCACGCCATCCTGGCTCTCCAGCTGCTCGATCTCCCCCACAGTGGAGGCGACCAATTCCGCGAAGACCTCGTAGTCCTCCTTCGCGGCATCGTTGGTGATGGCGAACATCTCCTGCTGCGCGCGGTCCACCACGTTATCCACGTCCGCCCCCTCGGTGCCTGCATAACCCAGCTGCACAATCGTGGTGCCTGCCTGCACCAGGCGCCGCAGCGTGGCCTTTTCCCGCACGATCGAGGCGTAGTAGCCGACGTTTGCCGAGGTCGGAGTCTTCTGGACGACACTGTGCAGGTAATCAGCGCCGCCGATGAAGCTCAGCACGCCATCGCGGTCCAGGCGACCACTGACGATGACCGGGTCTACTTCCTTACCCTCGCCGTACAGCTGAAGTATGGCGTCAAAAATGGTCTTGTGCTTCGGCACATAGAAGTCGTCGCCGACCAGGACTTCAACGACATCCGCGATGGCGTCCTTGTCCAGCATCATGCCGCCGAGCACACCCTGCTCGGCTTCCGGGTTCTGCGGCATCTCGCGGACGATCTGTTGGGAGCCACCGTGGCCGCCCTGGCCGCCACGGCCCCTGCGACCGCCCTGGAAACCCCCGCCGCGACGACCGGAGGACTGGAAGCCGCCTGCTCCCCCGGCGCCCGAGCCAGCACCGAAGCCACCTCCCGAGCCGGCGCCGAAGTCGCTGGGGCCGCCGAAATCGTCGAAAGGTTCCTCCGGCAGCGGGGCGCCGTCGTCGAAGTTCATGCCTGCATTTTTGCTCATGCCGACCACTTTAATGGCAGGGCTGGACAACCCCTAAGCGGCAATACAAAACAAGTTATCCACAGGCTTTGTGAATATACCTGTGGAGGAAATGTGCATAACCCCCAATCCCCCAGGATGGCTTGTGGATAACCTGTGGATAGCCGACGCTCTCACCTGCACCTTTCCCCATTTCCGCAGGTCAGAGGCGTGTGACTGGTGTGAAAGCTTCTCTTTTCATCGGTGGATAACTTGGGGATAAACAAACCTGCAGGCCAGGCGATCGCGCTCATACAAACCCCCAGGTCGCCCAAATCCTTAAATTATTCACACTTTATTCACCGCCGTAACCGCGTTCACGGCCATCGTCACAGACGGCGCTCCGGTTGCCGTCACAGCCGGCGCTCCGGTTGCTACCACAACCGGTACCGCGGCCACCGCCACACACCCTTCATACTCAGTTTCCTAAGCGGAAGTAAAATATTGGTTTTCCTACACACTGCACAACCTTGGAGTACGGTGT
>ERZ1673753.865-NODE-865-length-32893-cov-15.267525_pt1 | contig 32893 bp, 49 predicted proteins | sample MGYA00580201_ERZ1673753 | MGnify/ENA primary metagenome ERZ1673753 (study PRJEB41218, sample SAMN15661747) | gut metagenome | host: Homo sapiens | place: Canada: London | collected 2015-08-20/2019-03-30 | study: EMG produced TPA metagenomics assembly of... | reverse complement strand
CCTGATTAACTTTGTAACCTGTTGTCATACGGTTGATTGAGTTATTCAAGCCTAGGGTATTTTCGCCCAGTGTTCTCTGCAAAATCAAATCTGCTACATCACTTCCAAAGGTTATCATAAAATTCCTCCAGAAGTATATGTAAAGAGGTCTACCAGCTCAATGCTAGTATTTATAGGATTTCTGCCCCCCCCCCCTAACGGCTAGAACACAGACTATCAGAGGGTTTGAGCCCAACAAAATCTTATATAACAGATGTATATTTTCCGTACGATACAATGACATATTCCTTTGAACTCTTTATATATATTATATAATATTTATGCCACATTTTAATCACTTTGTAACACTTTTATTATAAATTGTAACAAAAAGAGATGTATATAAAATACATCTCTTTTTAATTAAAAAATTTGAAATTTTTAGCAAAGTGCGCAAGAATTAGATAAAGCCTTTTTTAAGACTTCTACCTTATCAAGCTGTTCCCAAGGAACATTAATATCAGTTCTTCCGACATGACCATATGCAGCCAGTTTCTGATAGAACTTTCCGCCATTTTTTGCCGGAAGATTTCTTAAATCAAAGTTTGCAATTATTGCAGCAGGACGGAGGTCAAAGTTTTTGCGAACTAGTTCAGAAATTTCATCATCAGAAATTCTACCAGTGCCAAAAGTATCAACAAAAATTGAAACAGGTTCTGCAACACCAATTGCATATGCCAATTCAATTTCACATTTTTCTGCAAGGCCTGCTGCTACAATATTCTTAGCTACATATCTTGAAGCATAAGCAGCTGATCTATCAACTTTCGTAGGATCTTTACCTGAAAAAGCACCGCCGCCATGACGAGAATAACCACCATATGTATCAACTATGATTTTTCTTCCGGTCAAACCAGAATCACCTTGAGGACCTCCAACAACAAATCTTCCTGACGGGTTAATCAGAATTTTAGTTTCTGCATCAGGTTTAATTGCTTCAGTTTCAAAAACATAATCAATTACACATTTTTTCAAATCATTATTAATAATTTCCTGGACTTTTGAATTGTCGCTAACCCCGTTGATTTCTGCAGCATGCTGTGTAGAAAGCAGAACTGTATGAATTCTTGAAGGTTTCCCATCAACATATTCAACAGTAACCTGAGATTTTCCATCCGGTCTAAGGTAGTTTAAGATACCCTCTTTTCTAACTTGAGCTAGTCTGTATGAAAGTTTGTGAGCTAAACTTATAGGCAAAGGCATAAGTTCAGGAGTTTCGTTACAAGCATAACCAAACATAATCCCTTGATCGCCGGCACCAATATTTGAAGTTTCACTAGCTGAAGTATCAGCATTTTCGCTTCTTGTTTCTAAAGCTTTATTTACACCGCCTGCAATATCTACAGACTGTTCATCAATACTGGTTAAAACTGCGCAGGTGTCACAGTCAAAACCGCCGCCTGCAGAACCAACATAACCAATATTTCTTACTGTATTTCTAACTACTTGTGGAATATCTACATAACAATTTGAAGTTATTTCTCCGCAAACAAGAACCATACCAGTTGTAGCAGTTGTTTCAGCCGCTACTCTTGATTGAGGATCCTTTGTTAAAAATTCATCCAAAATTGCATCAGAAATCTGATCGCATACTTTGTCGGGGTGACCTTCTGTTACTGATTCAGAAGTAAACAAAAATTTTTTTGATGTCATAATCTTTCTCCTTAATTTATATTACTCCGGTAAGGTTTTTAATTCCGACCCGGTTACACATTAGCAATATTCTATTATGAACGAAAATAAAAAGCAAGAAATAGGCGTGATTTTTGTTAAACAAAAATCACGCCTTAGCATCCTAGCAAACTTATACTGCTGCTGAAGTAACAACTTTATCTATAAGCCCGTATTCACAAGCTTCTGCTGCTGAAAGATAATGATCTCTTTCACAATCATCCTTAACTTTTTCAAACGGCTGACCGGAATTTTCTGCCATAATTCCTATTAACATATCTTTCATTCTCAAAATTTCTTTTGCTTCCAATTCAATATCAGTAGCTTGACCTTTAGCACCGCCTAAAGGCTGGTGAATCATAATTCTTGCACTAGGTAAAGCCATTCTCTTGCCTTTAGCACCTGCTGATAGCAAAAAAGCTCCCATTGAAGCAGCTTCTCCAAGACAGATTGTCTGAACATCAGCTTTAATCAAATTCATTGTATCATAGATTGCCATACCTGCTGTTATAACGCCGCCTGGAGAGTTTATATAAAGCATAATGTCTTTTTCAGGATTTTCGCTATCCAAAAGAAGAAGCTGGGCTACTACAGAATTAGCTACATCATCATCAATCTCAGTTCCAAGAAATATAATTCTTTCTCTCAACAGGCGTGAAAAGATATCAAAAGATTTTTCACCCCTTGAAGATGACTCAATAACTGTAGGTACATAGCTCAATATTTTCTTAAAATCTGTCATAAATCTCTCCTTGCATTGTTAAGATTATTTTACAATAAAGTCGAGATGTATGCAAGAAATCAGAGAGCACCTGATATTTCTCCATCAGTTAAGTTTACATCTTTTAACGCTTTTTCTAAATACTCATATTTATAACAAGAATTTTTATCTTTTAAATAGTCACGAAGGTAATAATTTTTGGACGACTCAATTATATTATTTAAATCTCTGTATGAACATTTTCTCGCTTCTAATTGTTGTACAAAATTCGTTATATTATCAACATTTTTATCTATAAAAATTTTTCCATGCGGCATATCCAACAAATTTGCCTTCAATGCTTCTGACAAACATTCTTTATCTGGATATGCAACTTCCATAATGTTCTTAAAACGGCTCATTGCAGCTCCGTCTAACCCGTTATTGCGCGGGGAAAGATTTGTTGTTCCAATAATAGTAACATTTGGAGCTTTCTCATTTAACTGATCAAGATAATTCAAAAAAGTAGAACGTTCTTCTAATTTAGTTAACCAATAAGTACTTCCTCCTGTTCTATTTTTTCCGGAAATCGAATTTACAGGCTGTACAAATGTATCAATTTCATTAAAAGTTACTACAAACTTTTTCTCCGGAGATTTTCTTGCCGATTTTATAATATCATCAAATACACTTACTAAATTTTCTATTCCCTCACCACACCAGCGAGAATTAATATCCGCATACTGAATTTCCTTATATTGTGCATTAATAGTTTTGGCATATATTTTTGCAAAAAAAGATTTACCAGCACCTGGAGGTCCATATAAAATAAGTCTATTTTTTATCGTAGGCATGCCTGTATGTTTCAAATCATCCGGAGTAGCGTTTGATAAATAGACCTGGTTTTCCAGAAAGCCTTTTAAATCTTTATTAATACTTTTACAATTTGAAAGAGTTGGAATTTTGTCATTATTCTTAAGAGACTCAAAGCCCTTTATAACAATATCCCCAGAACTTTTATTTCTCACTTTCTTAACAATTTTAGGGAAAAGAAAAATTGTGCTTAGAGATAAGGCAGTTATAGAACCCAAAATTAGCATATCATTCCTGCCTTGCAACTTATCATCTTTTTTTACAGAATTTAATAAATTGGCATTTTTATCAATCTCGGCCGGAATAGCTGCTGCACTGCTGGAATTTCTAAAACTAAAACTTTCGCTTTTAAAACCTCCTAATGTTATTGGTTGAATCATATAAAAGACCTCTTAACTAACCTTTATTTTTATCCTCAACTTTACTTCCAATAGCACTACTAGCTGCAACAGTTCCGGCAGCTCCCGCTATACCAGCAGCACCAATTCCTAAGTACCCAGCTCCAAGTGCGGCAAGAGGTGCTGCAAGACCTCCAGTTGCGGCCACTACAGCTATTCCGGCAGCAGCTCCCAAAATTGCACCTTTTTTGCCCTGGAAAGAAACATTATTATCAATGTTATTAACCTTTCTTAACGGCCTCTTTGCCCCTCCTTGCAAATTAACGGAATTAATAGAACCTACAAACAAATTAAACCTACTTTTTCTCATCCTTATCTTTTTTGTACTCGCCCTCTTTATTTATTTTGTCCTCCGCTACATCACCGGCAACCATACCTGCCACCAGCCCTGCACCTGCCAGACAGATTATTGCGGGTGCCGCAAAGAAGGAAGCCGCAACAACAGCACCTGTTCCTAATGTCCCCCCAACTATTTTGCCAAAATTTCCTTTGAAACTTACATCTTTTTGGACGACACCGGAATTTTCATCCGAATGCTGTTTTAACGCACCCTTACGGCACTGAGGGCGATAATAAACACTTGATACAGAAGCTACTTTCATCACACACACCTCCGATTTCTACAGACTCATTTTAAACCATAAATATTATGTGGTCAATAATACTAAACAACTATTTTTTATTCTTTAAAGCATTTTCAAGAGCTTTTTCAAGAACTTCAATTTTTGACTCAAGCACTTTTACTCTGGAAGAATTTTCACTACTGCTGATAGCTTCTTTTTCAAGCTCTCTTTTATAAGAATTTAATTTAGTATTCTTGACATGAAGTTTTATTCCCATTAATAATATACCGGTTAAAACTCCTGAAAGAAATATGATTGCGTAGATAATATAAGTATTCATAACTTAATTGTACACCAAAAACAGAGTTTATGATAGAATTATATTGTAGAAAATCCAACAGGTAGCCAATGGGTGATGAAGATAAACACTACACTCGGGACTTTTTACAACTTTTACAACTTTACCCAAATATGTAGTAAAATCAAGCATTTTATAAAGTTTTATTACTTTCGTGTTTTACAAGTTTTACACTAAATATCAACTAAAATAGAACACAAATAGAACACGATAAAATTTTATAAAATGTTTATTAAATAGAATTTTACAAATCTTCATGAAATTTTGTAAATTATATCGATTAGTAATCTCGTTTCGATATATTAGATGCTATAATTAGACAGGAGGCTTTATGGCTAAAAACCTGCCTAAAAAAAATAACGGTAGACCAACAAAATATGAAGAAAGCTTTTGCGACAAAATGCTTGAGTTTTTTGATATACCTCACACTGTTTTTGAAGAACTTACAAAATATGATAAAGAAGGGAAAGAACATATTGTAAAAATCGAAAAACCAAATGTACTCCCGACATTTGAAAAATTCGCCGTTAATATTGGCGTTCACAGAGATACACTTAATGAGTGGACTAAACAATTTAAAGAGTTTTCCGACACATATAAAAAGTGTAAGGATTTACAAAGAGATATGTTGAATGACCTCGCTATGCGCGGTTTTTATAATCCGACTTATACTATCTTTGTAGCGAAAAATATTGCTGATATGAAAGATAAGGTAGAAACAGAGACAAATTATATTCCGCCTAATATTAGAGTTAATGGAGTGAATATCTAATGGAATACAATTTACTCCCTGCACAAACAGAGTTCTTGAATATTCCGCACGATTACACGTTAGATGTTGCACTGTACCAAGGTGGATACGGCAGCGGTAAAACTTTCTCCGGTGCTTTATTAGGTATTCTGCTTGCAATGAAATATCCGGGTATTACAGGGCTTGTAGGGGCTGATACATTCCCTCTTGTCCGAGATACCACGCTTGTGACCTACTTTGAGCATCTTGATAATATGGGATTTATTCAAGGCCGAGATTATGATTTTAAGGCTGCAGAAGCTAAGATTATATTTCAAAATGGTTCACAAATATTATTCAGGCATTTTCAGGAGCCTCATAAATTAAAATCTTTAAACCTAGGCTTTGTAGAAATAGAAGAAATGTCAGATTGTGCTGAAAGCACATTTTTAATGTTATTATCAAGGCTAAGACAGAGAATAAAACCAGAGTGGAAGGGTTTCAAATACCGTCTATTCGGGCATACTAACCCCGAGGCTTCAAAAGGGTGGATTTATACCCATTTTGTAGAAAAGAAAAAGCCAAATTACAGGCTTATTCTCGCTCCTACTACCCAAAATACATATTTATCAAAACATTATGTAGAAAGTTTAAAAGAAGCGTATGACCCTGAATATTACAGAATGAATGTTTTAGGAGAATTCGGGGATTATACAAGCGGTCTTGTTGTTAAAAATTTTACCTCTGATAATATAAAACCTGTTACATATTTACCGGATTTGCCGTTGCATATTTCAACAGATTTTAACGTTGATCCGATGTGTTGGCTGCTTTGCTATGTAGTATCTAATAAAGTATTTTATTTTGATGAAATAGTTATTGAAAATACACACACTAAGCAAACTACGGAAGAGTTTATAAGACGTTACGGAAACCATAAAGGCGGTATTATTATAAATGGTGATGCGTCGGGGGATTATCGGAAAACGCAAAGTGAGATGTCTGATTATGTTATTATGCGCGAAACACTACGCAAGCACTTTGGAAAAGCCCCAAAGATTGAGATAAGAGGATTTAATCCCCCTATTCATAATAGGGTGGCTGCGTTTAATAGAATGGTCTGTGACGCTAAAGGTAACCGCAGAATTATTGTTGACCCTAAATGTGAGAGATTTTTATATAATATACATAATTTGAAGTACAAAACAGGCACAAGTATTATTGATGTACCAAGCCATACGCAGATTAAGAATGACAACAAGTTAAAGTTTTTAGAGCATCCTTTTGATGCAGGAAGTTATATTGTTGAATATTACTTCCCAATAAATAAGGATTTAGGAGGTAATAGGTAAATGTATAGAAAATTACTCTGCTTTTTAGGATATCACAGTTGGATACACGTTTTTAGTCCTTATTATTCTGCACCGCAATTTAGATATTGCTCACATTGTAGGAGGTGCGAACGAAATCGCTATAGCTTTATAGAAGAGTGGTGGCGAATTGAAGATATAAAAGACATGAGCAGAATTGAACAATTAGAAAAAATGTACAATAACTCATAAAGGAGTCATAAGTGAGCAATATACAAGCTGATATGATAGAAAATGATGTTATATCTTTTACTGTGCCGACAAGAATTTATAGATATAGAGCGGTATACTCAAAACAAGAAGAAGATATAAAAAATAGTCAATTATTTTACTGGCTAAATAAATTCAAAAATGTTTTAAAGGAGTTTATAAATGGACAACATACAAGCTAATACAATAGAAAAAGTTAAGAAACCAAAAGATCCTCAAAAAGTGGTGGATTTTGTTGTAAGTCAATGGAAAAAATTACAAGATAACCGGCAAAGTCAAATTGACCTTGCAATGAACCTGCAAAAATGGGCTTCAATGAACCAGAAGCCAATGAAGATTTATAACACAAGGCAAGAAGAAATTGACGGGTACAAAGATAATAAATTTGCTACTATTGTTGAGGTTACTACAGCGCAAATCGGCAATCAATCTTGGACTAATATGGGGCAGATGTTTGATGTGAGGAGCACAGAAACAGGTTTAATCCCTCCTAAACAAAGCGATTACTTAACAACTATTGAATATGAGCAAGAAGAAAACAGATTTTTAGAGCAATTATATAATGATGATTCTCAAAAACAGTTTATTGAAGAAGGCGAAAAGAAAGCAGAATTGCAAAAGAAAGCACTTGAGCAAGCTCTGTATAGAATGAAGGCCGATGTGCAGCTCGAAAAATGTTTTAGAAATGGCGATTTATTTTGGGGAGAAAAAATATCACAAGTCGGTTGGAAACAAAGAACACTTGTACAAAAAGTCTTTGGGAACAAAGAAAACAAGGTTGATTATGATAATGCAAATATTCAAGCTATTAATCCGATAGCCTTTGTATTTGATACTGTAAAATATGTTAAAGATGATGACGATGTATTTAAAAGTATTATTAAAATTCACAAGCGTTTTGAAACGATTGAAAATATAATGAACCAAAAGTATACAAATAAGGAAGGAAAACAGGTAAATCTCTATAACTTAACTGCTGAAAATATTCAAGAATTAAAGAATATGGAAGATACTACATCTGACACAACAGAACCGCAGGAGGACGACCGAAAAATACAAGAGGTTAAAGTTGGTAATGCATACGCTACATATTTTGTACACGGGGATTTTAAAATAGACGGTCAAGAGTACAAAAACTATATAGCCGAAGTATTCGCTGAAAAGTTTTTAATCCGATTTGAGCCTAACCCGATTTATATTTGTCCTTTTATTATCCAAATGGACGAACAGGATCCAGTAACTAAGCGTGGTATTGCAAGAATGAAAACAATCTACGATTCTTGTGTTATGAGACAAGCTTATATCAACCTGAAACAGCAAAAAGACTTTTTAAACGGCAACCCGCCTACTATGATGACCAGTGAAATGAAAAAGGAATTGATTAAACCAGGTGAGACATCTTACTTGTGGAAACCCGGAGCGATAATCGAATTAGATGATTTGAGTCCGGAAAAAGTGAGTATGCTCAAACCATTTACTTTTGATACAAAAGGTGATGTTGACAATATTACATTTATCACAAATGAAATCTCTGATAACGGAGCAGTAAACGCTAATGCAATGGGCAATACTACTTCTGGCAGTGTGAAGGCAACAGATTTACAGCTTGCAAAGCAGGGGCAGGATATTAGAACACAGCAAACGCTTGATAGTATTTATAAATTTACTATTAAAAATATTGAAGCGGTTGCGCAGATTTTAGCCCTGTTTAAATCTGGTGTTGAAGTGTTTAAAGTAAAAAATAAGAATGTAGAAGAAATGATAGCTATTACTGATATAATCCGTCAAGGACAATATGAGTACCGCTATGAAGATAGAAATGCTTTGATGAACAGACACGCTAAATTAGAGCAGGCAATTCAGCTTATTGAAAAACTGTCCAATGTTCCCGAAATGGCTCAAAAGTTTGATTATGAGGAATGTTTTAAAACGGGTATGGCATCAATCGAATATGATAACCCTGAAAAATTTCTTAAAACTGCTACAACAATAGAGGGAGTTATGGCAGAGTTTCAGAGATTGCAGCCGGAAGAACAGCAGCAAATTATGATGATGCTATTGCAGCAGGCGCAACAGGGCGTACAGGGGATAAATCAAGGTCAGAGTGTAAATGCAGTTAGAAATCCACAAATGCAAGGTCAAGTTATGGATAATCCTGTGCAGAGTGGATTAAATGAGGGAAGCCAAGAATTAGGTATTGTTTAATGTCGGTAGAAAGGGTAAAGAATGCAACTAATAGACAGACTTTTAAAAGTCAGAAATTATCAAATGAGTGAAGATTATAAATATTCTCTGATACAATATCTCGAAAAAGAAGCAGAAACTTATATAAATAAGCCTGCTAATAGCTTACTTGACGGTTATATGCTTTGTTTAAGGATTATAAGGGATATTCCTGAAGAAGTAGAAAAGGCAAGAAGATGCAACAATTAGAAATACAAAATGTTAAAATTGATGTAAAAACACTACCAATTATTTTAAAGTTAGTATATAATGGTAATGAAAAGCAGTATATCTTAAATTTGACTAAGAACAAAAAAGGGGTATACTTAAATACAAAATAATAAGAAAAAGAGCAGCAAGCGTATTATAAAAGATTAATAGCAGCAAGCGTCTTGAGGGTTAACCTTCGGCGCTTGCTTTTTTGTTTCACCTTTCTCTCTCGTGTAGCACCTAAGGCAAATCCCTCAGGTGCTTTTTTATTACGAAAGGAAAATTTATGACAGAAACAGCAGAAACATCAACACTCTCAACTACAGAGGAAGCAACACCTCAAGATGTTGTTGAAACAAATGAGACCGTAGAAAATACGACACCTCAAGAAACTACAACAGAAGAGACTGCAACCGACGGAAAGGGAACTGATGAGAAAGTTGAGCAGCCAAAAGAAACTGTTAATTATGAACAACGTTACAAAGATTTGCAAGCAGAGTATACAAAAGGACAACAGAGAATAGCAGAACTTGAAAAGCAAATTCCGCAACAAGCGCAAATTGTCGACGAACAAGGACAGATTAATCCGCTGTTTGAACAGCGTTTTAATCATGAGCTAAACAATCGCGAATTCAGCACTTATCAAGCTTATGCAATGCAGATTGAGGATACGGAAGATAGAAACAGCGCTATAAATAAGCTAAATGAAGCTAATATTCATTATGCTAACGGAAATATAAGCGCTTATAACTCCTGTATGAACGAGGTCAAACAGTATTTTAACCCTCAGCTTGTTGAACAGATTGCAGAACAAAAAGCTATTATGAAAGCTCAAAAGGGTGAATATATTAATCAAGCAGTGTATCAACAAAGAATGACGGCAGGGGCTAATCTTGAGGCTGAACTTAAGCAAAATACGGAAGTGTGGGAACTTGTTAATCCTGACAGCGAAAATTACTCTCAAGATGTATTTAATGTAGTTAAGCAGATGTTTGATAGCTTTGGGAGCATTGATACAACTGCATTAACTAATGTTATAAAGGCTATTGAAACAAACGGCGTACGAAAGTTTCGAGCTAATTTGGAAGCTCAAAAAACTGCTGAAATGAATAAACAAAAATCAGATATTCCTCTGGGTGAGGGTGTTGCTATTGGAAGCGGCAGCCCGGCAGACATAAACACTAAGGAATACTGGGATAAGTATTACAGTAAATAAAAGGAGTAACTTAATATGGCACAGACTTATAATCTTGACCAAATGATTATAACAAGCACAGCTACAAATTTTGAAAAAAATCTTAAAAATGAACTTGTTATAGGTAAAGCCGCAAAGGCTGAAATGAAAAGCGGTTTAAAAATAGGGGATGAAGTAAATATTATTATGCCTGCTGAGACTTCATTTCAAAAATGGGATGGCGGCGATTTGAACGAACCTGAAAAAATCAAATCTTCACTTGTCAAAGTTCCTGTTGACCAAGGGTATCAAGTAAACTTTGAGCTTGAAGCAAGCAAGGCGCTGCAGATTGAAGAAGCCGGAAACTCTGATAAAGCCGCAAAATTGGTAGCAGAATATTCTGATAATGCAATGTATCAGGCAAAAAATAAAGTTGACTCTTATTTAGGTTCTCTATATCCTCTGGCAGGTACAAAAGAAACAAACAGCGGTGCTGCTATTGCCTTGACTTCTGCAAGTGCAGAAAACTGCTTTAAAATTCTTGCAAATGTTAAGGCAAAAATGAGCAGATTAAACGCTTGGGAGTCCGATAGGATGTTAGCATTTTTACCGCCTGAAATGATTGCTATTATGCTCGGTATGCCGTTTGTACAATACACTGAATCTCAAGTGAAAGACAAAGCAATTGGCGAAATTTCTAAAAAAGCCGGATTTAAAATTTTTGAGTCCAATAATGTCGGCTCAACTGAATCAGGAAGTACAATTACTTATTACCCTCTATTTGCAGTTGAAGGTAAAACTTTTGCAGCACCAATTCAGAAATCACTACAGCTTATTCCTTATATGAGGGATGAAAGTCTTAACAAGGCATATAAAGGAGGTTTTGTATTTGGCGGCACAGTACCTAACGCAAAACGTTTAGCAACTGCAATGGTTACTTGCACAATCAGTAATTATTCATAGTAAATAAAGGAGATTATAAAAATGGCAAGAGATAATATTACAGTAGTAGAGCCTGTTCTCGAAGCTTCAAAAAGTGCAGCTTATAAAGCTGTAACACCTACAACAATCAGTACTGCAAACAACGCAACAATCGTTGGTGCTACAGGGGTAAAAGATAATTCCTTGGTTGTAATTGTAAATGCGACTACTGCAGGAACAGTAACATTCAAAGCCGGGGTTTATCACAACGCCGTCTTAGGTGATTTGGCTGTTCCTTGCGGTACAGGGTTAACAGCTATTCAAATTGAAAACCCTTCACGTTTTCAAAAAACTGATGGCAATATTGATGTTGATTTTACAACTGTTGCCGGAACTATCTATGCGGTAGGTAAACACGCAGGACTTGAAGCGGTAGCATAATGACTATTCTTCTTAAAAAGCCCCTTTGATTAGGGGCTTGATAAGAAGATAAAGGAGTGAAGATGGTAAAAGTTAGAAATAAAGAAACAGGCTTAGAATTTGATTTAGAGGATTTGGCGGCTGCTGAGCTTATAAGATGTAACCCTCTTACCTTTGAAATCATAAAAGCAACTAAAGAAGCTTTAAAAATGATTGATAAAGCTGAAATACCGACAGATGAGCAGAGGCTATTAGGCGAAGTTAAAGAAGTGAATTTAGAAGAAAAGTACAAAGATGTTGAAATTATTGAAGAAGCACCCAAAAGACCTAGAAGAAAGGCAAGATAATGGCTAAGACTTTTCAAGAAATACAAGAGGATATTGCGTATATTTTCAGGTCAACTATTGATCCTGACGATATGCAGCTTGAAAACCAATCAGAAGAAGAATACTTAAATGTTGCCTCTTCTTGCTATACAGAAGCTATGAGATTACTTAATGACAATAATTTTGACTTTAATATCTCAAACAGCACTATTAAGACAAGAAGTAACAGAGCAAGTTATCAAGGAGTAAACGGGCAGATTATTAAAAACGGAGTGCTGGTCGAGGGAAACACAACAGCTTTAAGGTATGACGCTAACGGTAACTTATTAAGAAGTCAAACAGGCAGACCATCTAAGTTTTGGCTTGATAATGAAGAAAATATTATTTTATACCCGACTCCTGACGCTGTTTATAATGTAACAGTTAAATTCAAGGATATGAGATATTTTCTTGATTCCGATTTAGTTCCGCAGTATGAGCCGCAACCAACTTACACTCTAAGAATGCCAGATAGGTTACAGGCTCCATTTATTGATTGGTTGAAGTATGAAACATTGGCTAACTATATCAAAAATTTATCTAAACCTAGATATCAACCAATAATTAACAAGGCTGAACAATTAAGAATGGCTTTTTTAAAGCTGGCAAACGGATATAAAGATGAAGCATATATGAGTTTATAAAAAATGACAAGTAAATTTTTATCAAATTTATTAAATACAAGATTAACTCCTGAGCAAGAAAAGCAATTCCAGGCGGATTATGCCGGATATGCAAACGCTACAGGGAATAGTCTCAATCCTGATGATGTAGAACATTATTATAATTACAGGGGGGCTTGGAAAGCAGGGCAGCTAACACCTGATAAAAATTCACATCTAACAGGCCAATTTAAAAAAATAGGTCATCCAACTTATTTTGCTAAATTTTTAACTCCAAACACACCTGATTTTATGGTAAACGCAGTAAACAGGATGTATAGCAATAATCCTTATTATACGCCTTATGAGGTGCAATAATGACACAAGCTTTTACAGATGCAGCAAGCTATATAATAAATCAATTCAAAGGTATAAGACAGATTGACGGCTTAAATGGTTTGAACGGTCAAATTTCTGCTATAACTGCAATTAATGTAGAAGCACAGCCTATTGAAGATGGCAGCGGGTATTATTTAAAAACGACTTTAGGCAATACTAAAATTGCTCAACTTGAAGGCGGATACAGGATTATTAAAGATTTTGAAACTGAACAAGATGGAACAAAATATTTTATTGCATATGCGGAAAATGAAGAGCAAGGGGCGCTATACAAGTATGATGATACCGGTTTTACACTTATTCTTAACGGGTTAGAAGTTACAGGGCAAGCAAACGGCATTACAATGAATGATACTGCATATGATGTGTTTGTGTTTACCAACGGCAAAAATTTTGAAAGTATATGTTTTGCCAAAACTCCTGTAACTGAGACTATAAATCCATTATATGATAGTGAAGTGATAGAGGGATTAACTATTGCAGAGCAAGCAGGTTCACTTGTAATTGGCGGTAATAACGGCGTTGTGAGTGCAAGCCGCAAAGGTGACATTTTTGACTGGGATTATGTAAAGCCGGCTGATGATTTAACTAAGCCGTGGTACCAAATTGTAGGTAAGCAAATTACGGCGGTAGTGCCTTATATCAACGGTTTAATGGTATTTACTAGAGATGATAGCCGTATGTTTTTAGGCAATATGTCAAATTATGAAGATGCAGAAGTACAGAGCGCTAGTCTAGGCGGTTGCTTTTCTTATGAGAGTTGGTGTATTCACGATAAATATTTATTTTTTTACGATGATAATCAAAAGAATATTTATTATTACTTACAAAGCGATATTGGGCAGAAGGTTTTAGGCGAACCTGTCGGGAATAACATACAAACATTTTTCCATAGACCTCAAAAAGTCAGCTTGATGTCATTTATCGGGGATAATAAATCAGAAATTTGGCTGAAAATAGATGATGTAACACTTATTTATAACTATTTTCAAGGTGAATTTTATCAAAGAAAACAAAATCCGGTTAATTCCTATTGCGTTTATGATTATGAGATTTATTCTTGTGATGATAACGGTAATTTGTTTAAGGAGCGGGCTAAAAACTCTGAAAACTGTATATTTGACGGGGTTTATATTCCAGCTGTTTATGAAACTCCGTATATGGATTTTGGTAATTGCAACTATTTAAAAGAATTAGATGAAAATCCGCTTTTAACTTATGGAAAGAATTTTAACAATAACTTTAAGATTACTTTTGATAACATCAAAAAGAAAAAGCATAAAAGGATTGATTTAGATCAAGGTGCGGATTTTATTTGGGCTGATGATGATTCGCCGGAAGAGGGAGTTTACTTATGGGATGTTGCTATATTTCCTGCTGATTTTAGCTATATCAAAGGCACAAAGAAAGCTAAAGCGCCAAATGCATTTTATTTCTTGAAGTTTATTCTAGAAACCGAAAAAGAAGGAGATGACTTTGCGATTTCGCAGGTAGAGTTGAGGATTGACAGCGTTGAAAAAGATACATTGGGATTGAAGTGATGATAGTTGATAAATGCAGAGATAAATCAGAATTTTATAACTTATATTACAACAGGGACAATGAGAGGTTACCTGCACCTGATGCAATTCTTGCGCTACCTACTTATCGCTGCTTTTATGACGATGATGGGCACCTTGTAGGCTGTATTTATTTGGAAAATGAGGATGGCAAGGTTATGTTAAGCGGTTTTGCCCGGCGCAGGTCGTACTCGCAAATCCTTGAAGCAATTGAGTATATATTAAAGCTTAATCCATCACTTGACATATATTCAAGGACTACGAAGCTTACGGCGCGTTACGCATTGACTGGAGCAGGTTTTGAGAAAATAGATGATGAATTATATATAAGGAGGGCAAAAAATGGGCGGAAGTAAAAGTAAGGCACCAGAACAACCGACCACTACAACAAATATGGGGCAGTTTGGCTCTACAACTACTAGTAAAACAGGTAGCACATGGAACCCGACAGCATTTCAAACACAGTTTGTAAATAATTCACAGGATTTAATATCTAATGCTCAAAATGCATTAGTGAACCCGAGCTTAAGTGAAGCAAGGATAAATGATTTAAATAGGACTACTAATCAAGATTTTCAAAATAATTTATTAAATCCGGCACTATCAAAAGGACTTTTAAGGGGGTCTACAGCGCAAGATATTTATAGTGTTGGCCAGCAAAATTATGCTAATGCTTACCAAGATGCATTAGATGCTGAAACACAAAGACAATATCAAGCACTATCTAATGCCCTTGGCAATTATACAACGATGTATGATATCGCAAGCGGTGTTACAGGGTTGAGTAATGCATTAAATCAAGCTAATTCTAACTATGCTTTATCTGCTGCACAAATGAAAACACCGGGATTTTGGGGCTCTTTGTTAAGCGGTTTGGGGAATATTGGACAACCATCTTTAAACGTTAAAAAATCATAAGGAGGAAATAAATGGCATTCTTTTTAGCACCTTTATTTAGTGCGTTAGGTTCATTAGGAGCTGGTGCAGGAACAGCAGCAGCCGGAGCAGGCGCTGGATTAGGGGCAACTGCGGCCGGAACAGCAGGTGCAGCAGGTGCCGGACTTGCTGGAGCAGGTGCAAGCGGATTAGGAGCTACGGGCGCGGCTATAAATGGAGCATTAACAGGTGCCGGAACAGGCGCTGGGGCTGTAAATGGTCTTGGGGCTGTCGGCACAACTGCAAATAATGTAATAAACACAGGAGGTAGCACTTTTCAAAATGCTCTTACCGGAACAAAGGGAGTATATAACAATATGAAATCAGGCATAGGAAAATTACAGGATAAATATAATAATATGTCAGATTTTCAAAAAAGACTGATATCTAACAGCTTAAACTCTGCAAGTGGAAACAATCAACAAAGACAAACTTATATTTCTCCTAGTAATGTAAGTTTTCAAGTTCAACCAATTTCAAGGAGATATTACTAATGCCTAATTTTGATTTTATGAATAAGTTAAGGAAAAATGTATTATCAGGTAATGATTATCAATTTGTACCTTTGCAAAGGGTCGAAGGGGCAAATAATGCCGGTTTAATGCCTAATGGCACTTTGGCAAATGCACCTCAGCCAGAAATAAAAGGGTTACAAATAGATGAAAATGGAAAAATGTATGAAACAGACATTGAACCCGAAGTCAGAAGTAGTTTTGTAAAAAATCTTGTAAATAACATTGGCAATAAAATTTTAGGCACACCCGTTGGAGCAGCAAGCAATATTGAGCAAATTGGGGATAATGAGTTTAATGCTTCTTTGAGCAAAACTCCACGACAAGGAGGTTTTCTTAATAACATTGCTAATGGATATAGAGAAAACTATTATCAACCGTTTAGTATTAATAATTTAGGACAAAATAGAGGTTGGGGAACTCGTTTAGGCGAAGGATTTGGAACTCTAGGACGATTCGTAGATAGTTCCTTGGGGAGAGGAATTTTAGCGGCTGGTTTAAGTGCAGCAACCGGCTATGGTGAACCGTTAGAAGAGCTTGCTATTGCTACAGTGGGGAGACAACGGGCAAAAACAGCAGACAGGTTATACAGAGACCAGCTTAAAGCTCAAGGGATTAACACAGATGATATTAAAGGTAATATTACCCCTGAAATTTATAGAAATATACTATATGGTCAGCAGTTACAGGATAATGCGGCTTATAGAAATATGATGTTGAATAATCAGCAAAGACAAATTGAAGCCACTGAACGTTACAGACAAGATATGTTAAAAAGGCAAGAAGAAAAAGATGCTCAAGATAATTATTATAAATCTGCAAATTTAGGCTTGCAGCGTGAAAAATTAAGTATGCAAAAAGAACAACAGCAAAATAAAACAAATGAAAATAAGCAAGTTTTACAAAAAATAGGTGACATACAAGCTGTAGAACAACAGTTAAATGATTTTGTAAAATCGTTTAATAAAGTGAATAATCCTTATAGATACCGAGTCGCTGGTGGAGTAAGTAACAAATTAAATACGTTAACTAAAGAGGAGGCTAATTTTAACTCACAAAGAACTCTTTTATTTAACAAAATTGCTCGCGATTTAGGCGGTGAAAAAGGTGTTTTATCAGATCAAGACATTAAGCGTATTGAAATGGCCTTACCAACATTAGCAGATACGACCGAACAGAAGAAGGCAAAAATGGAGGGGATATATAATTTATTAAATATTCAAAAGGCAAGATACCAAGGCTATACAGGAAATTCTACACCAACAGTGGATAACGATCCCCTAGGAATTTTATAAGAGGTTTAAAATGGATTATAACGAATTTGCAACAAAAATAAAAGATAAATATCCACAGTATAAAGATATGGACAACAGGGAGCTTGCTCAAAGAATGGTTGATAAGTACCCGAATACTTATGATGTTACTTTTGAGGATGAGCAAGAACCAACATACAAGCTTGAAGGCGGTGTCAGTAAAACTGTTGACTTAACACCAAGCGGAATTGTTAACCAGCTCGGTGATACTCTTGGTGCTGCGGCAGTTGCACCTATAATTGCATTACGTGATAAAACCAGTGTAAAAGAAGCGTTTAACAGAAATAAGGGACGTTACTTAGACTCTAGAAAAAATGACCCATTAGCAAAAATACAGGATTTTACAACTGATATGGCTGTCTATTCTGCGTTGCCTTTCGCAAGAGCTTTTAAAGGCGCTGGCACTTTATCGAAAGTCGGCAACTCTGCATTAACAGGATTATACCAAGGTGGATTAATCGGTGGTTTAGAGAGCCTTAAAAATAACGGCAATTTATCAGGAACCGGAACAGGTGCAGGAGTTGGAGCTACTCTGGGTGCTGGTTTTCCTATTGTAGGCAGAACTATAAAAGCAGTGACAAGTCCTAAGGTTGTAAGCGCTTTGACATCTGTACCTGAAAAATACTTAACAAGAGCTATTGAAGCAGAAAAAGCCGGAAATAGTTTGTTTCAAGGTCAATGGAACCCTGATACAGCATATCAGGGAGTAGGGAGAAAAATAAGAGAAGCAAAAAAAATGCTGCCAACAAAAGAAGCCTTTGCAGAAGAATTTAACAAACAGGGGAAAAGGGCTGTACAAGGGTTAGAAAATCTTAAAAATAAAGCAGGGGCTGATATAAGTGAAGTACTTGAAAAACTCGGACAAGAAGAAGCTATTGATATAAATGGGTTAAAAAATGCTCTCAATACCAATATAAAATCTTATGCTAAAGGAGGAGATATTAATCCTGCATTAGAAACAGCAAGCAGAGATATAGAGCAAGTGCAAAATCTATTACAAAATGAAACAAAACCTATTGATTTGCATAACATTAAAGAAATGCTATACGACAAAGCAAATTATGAGACACAGGGCGGCACTATACGTAATGATGTTTTAAAAGGTATGGCAAATCAGGTTAATAACTTCCTGAGAACAAAAGTGCCGGAGTATCAAAAACCGAATGATGTATACAGTATGGTAAAAGACCTTGAACGAGGGTTAGGCGGATTAAATCAAAATACTGTTGCAGGAAAATTGGCAAACTATGGTAATGTTAATAATACATTAAGCGGGTATGATACCAAAATAAAACAATTAAATGATTTGTTGCCTCGAGAACAGCAGTTTTTACCACGTGTAAAGGAAATTATTGCAGACCAAAACGAAATAAACAATATTCAACACCTAATAGGGGATAATTTTGTTAGAACGCCTAGAAGTTTAGAAAAGGTCTATGATTTAGAACGCTTACAAGCACTAGAAAATCTGCAAAATAAAACAGGGGTAAACATTATGGACGAGTTTAATAATGTGAGAGCTAGAGAAGCTCTTGAACAGCCTGCCCCCGGACAAGGTGGCGGCTCCGGCTCTGCTCAAGGATTTATTAATAACGTTTTAAGACCTGCGATATCTACTACTGCAACTGCGCTAGGAACATTGGGAGGTGGGTTTTATGGCGGTTTAAGTAGTGGTTTAATTTCTACGCTACTATATTCGCCTAAAATAATGGGGCAGGGTTATGTGAAAGTCGGCGGCAGTCCGTTCTTACAAAAATTATTTGCTTCACAGGGGCAGGAAGCTCCGCAATGGTTTGTACCTCTACTATACGGAGGTGCTAATGAGTAGTTTCACTGATATGTTAGTAGATAATCAAGACCAAGCGCTTATTGATAATACTTTACCAGCTCTGTTGTTAGGCGGCAGAATTGGTAAAACTGGGGTTAATTGGTTTAACGGTATAAAACCATACTTAGGGGATATTTGGGCAGGGAGAAACCTTTTATTTCATAAACCATTTAAGAAAATGACACCTGAAGAATTTGAAAATTACAACAATTTAGGAACTGATTATTATCAATATCACTTGCAGAAAAAACCGGTGAATATTAAAGGGTACGGGCAAGTAACATTTGGCAGACATAACAGAGGAAAAGATAAAACCCAAGATATGGAACAATATCCATTTTTAAGAAAAAATCTTGAGAATTCTACGTGGAGCCGAAATACAAATTATAAAAATGAGACCGATAGGAATTATGACCATTTTACAAATACATACATGGGTAATGAGTACGATTATCTCATTGAAAATATTATTAATAAAGGAAAAAAATACAAAATGATGCAAAAAATTGATAAATAAACAAGGATTCCAAACCAAGGGCAGTTGCTCCCTTGGGGGAATCCTTTTAAAGGACTTACCTCACGAGGGAAATTCAGCTCCCTCGGAATAAGTCCTATATACATTATAACACATTATACACGTTTTTCAACATAAGGAGGTTAAATGCAGAAACCGGATTTAATAGAATTTGCAGCAGGAACCAAAGCTAAGGCACAGGAAGTTAATCAGAACTTTGAAGAGTTGTTAGATTATACTTTTGGCTCAATACAAGAATTAAAAAGCTATATTGAAACACAGATTGCCAATATAAATTTAACTATTTCCAATAATATTTATACAGGAAAAATCGAAATCTTTTCTGGAAGTGCTGACGCTATTCCTACTGGCTTTTTGCTTTGTAATGGTCAAGAAGTAAGTAGAGAAACTTACAGCAATCTATTTGACGCTATAGGTACGGTTTATGGAGAAGGAAACGGCGTAAATACGTTTAATGTACCTAATCTGATTGATAAATTTGTAGAAGGTGGCAACAGCGCCGGAGAAGAAAAAGAAGCAGGATTGCCTAATATTACAGGTAGCATTAGAGCATATAATGATTATCAAGGTGTCGCAAGTGGCGTATTTTATGCTAAAGCTCTTGGTACAGTTTCAAAAGGTGGCACTACATATACTGGAGGAGATTTTCTATTTGATGCTTCTCGCTGTTCAAGCGTGTACAAAGATGGAACAAAAACGGTTCAACCTGCTTCACTAACAATGTTGTACGTAATAAAAACTTAGGAGGAAATAATGGCTTTTGAAGTCAACGAAAACGGGAATATAATCTGTGTACAAGGGGATAACGGACAATTAGCTATAAATGGCTTGCCAACAGATAAAAATTATACTGTTTATTTTGCAATACAAGATAGCAACAGAATACCAATAGGGAGTGAAGTATCTGCTCAAACAAACAGGCAGGCAACAATTGTTTTCGCAATTCCTGCAAGTTTGACAGATTTATTAAAAGTTCCGAATGGAAGGGATACGGAGGAATATTATTATGGTATAAAACTTTGTTATCCGAGTGATGGCACGGAGGATACTTTATTATTGGGAGATTCCGGCATGGGAGATATTAATACGATTACTGTATATCCTAAGAAAGTTGAGGGTACTTTATAATGGCAGAAATAAGAGTAAATGTATCATCTGTAGGCTCAAAAGGGACAGTACAGGCAACAAATAACGCAGCTCAATATTGGGCCGAAAAAGCAAGAGAATGGGCTATAAGTGAAAATCCGGTCTCAATGGAGGATAATTCTTCTAAGTACTATGCAGGTAAGGCGAGAGAATACGCTCAAAGCGCCCAGCAATACAAGAATGATACACAGGAAATTGCAGATACTGCAGAAAGTAATATTGATGACTTAACTTCCGATTTTAGCAGCTTATACACGGAAAAATCGGAGGCGTTATCAGATGAATATTCAATATACTCAGGTAATCTTGAAACGGCTACGAGCTCTGCGGTGACAAGTATTCAGGCTGCAGGTACGGAAGGTTATACAAGTATAATTTCGTCAAGTACTACAGCATTAAGCGATATCGCTGCTGCGAAAAATACAGCAGTAGAAGATATTCAGGATGAAGCAGATACTCAAATTAGTAATATTCAATCTACCGGTTTCTATATGCGGGATGGCAGGCTTTATTATGTTGATAGTGAAGGACAAGAGCAGGAGTTTAAATCAGGAGAAGGACTTCCCCTCCTCTCCATCCGCCCTGCATTGTACGTGGATGAGTCATTGGGTTTGGACTACTATCTCAACGGGCAATTGCTTACGATTAATGCGAATTTGCAGGAAGCGGTTACAGAATTAAAGAAACTTAAAGCGACCAGCCCATCACTATTTGTGACAGAGGAAGAATGGCAGAGTGCAAAAGCCTCATCTGACCACAGGCAAGTTGGTAGGTTTGTACTTAATGAAACCGCAAGCACTTTAAGGCTTCCTGCTGTAATCAACATACAAGGTGTTTTTGACTTGCAGAATGCAGGGTTGACTGTTGCAGCAGGGTTGCCGAATGTTAAAGGGGGCCCTTGGAGCGGGTGGGCTGTTGGTTCTAATAGGCCTACTGGTGCAGTAAAAGCCAATAATGTAGAAGAGGCAGGAGTTGCTGGAACATCTCAAACAAATACCCATCAGACAGGCTTTTCTTTAGATGCCTCTCTTTCTTCACCGGAATACAAAGATGGAGCAATTGTTCAGGAAGAAGCAATCCAATACCCGTGGGTTATCCGCCTTGCAACCGGTCAGGAGACAGAGGTTAATATCAGAAATGATATCGAGTCAATCGTACCATATACTTTGTTCGATAGTAAGTATTCTGAAGCTAAGCAATATAATGCAAGCTGGGTATTAGGCGGTTCTATCCTTTCAAAAAGTGTGTATCCGACAGCTTATGAAGCTGCTCTTGTTGAATATAATTCCGAGGTAGCAGACGGTACAACTGTTGAACTGCCATCAGGTGGAAGTTACACAAAACGCGGGGTAAGTGGTGGGGTTACAGTTAAGTTATCAACTGATGAAACTGTGACAGAGTATGATTGGAAGCTGGACACAGTGGCAGAAATATTGACAGTGCCAACTTTAAATGGTAGTGAGGACTTGTTAAGTGATAGATATGATGACTTAGAGCTAAAAGCTAGTGGTTCAACTTATACCGCTCCTGCGAATGGGTGGTTTTGGATACAAAAACTTTCTTCAAGTACAGGTCAGTATTTAACTCCAGTAATAAAAGACTCAAATGGAAATATCAAATATACATTAACGTCACAACCTACAGCAGCTGGGTATGACGCCGAAATTCTTGCCCCTGTATCAAAAGGTGATGTTATAAGTATTGGTTATAGTGTGGGCGGTGCCACTAAATCTTTTAGATTTATCTATGCTAAAAGCAATGGTTCGCTATACTTCTTTGTAGCTTCTGTAGCTCAGAATGCGCCATTGGCTAATCTGGGAAGGATTGAGGAAACAAAGGTAGACAAAAACAGCTCTTGGGGATTTCCTAGTAATAGGTATATTGATTTAGAACTTGGGGCTAGTGGTTCTACTTATACGGCTCCTGCGAATGGGTGGTATTACTTACAAAAAAAAACTGGTGCAAACAATCAATATAGTGTCATCTTTGCTTTAAAAGATGGGGAAACAACGGGAGAAACGATAGAGGCAATCGAGTATGGGGCGATTGAATGGACGCCTCTAGGTAACAATGGTAATGCGATTATGCTTAAAGTACCTAAAGGTAAAAAAGTAGTAATTAATTATAGCTTAACTGGGGCAACTGAATTATTTAGATTTATCTACGCAGAAGGGAGTAATTAACTATGTATTTAGGTTATAAAGACGAAAAAATAAAATTCTACACAGAACAGCCACTAGATACTACTCTTTATGGTATTGATAGAATTGAAGAAACTGACGAAGAGTATGTTTTGTACGGCGAACAATACATTTTAAAAGACGAAGCTTGGGAAGAAAAACAAGCACAAAAAGAAGCAGAACGCATAGCAATGTTAAATCTTACTGCTGCGGATGTTGAACGTGCTATTTACAAGGCCAAAGGAATAGACTTTGATGATGTTATTGCTCTTGTTGAAGCGCAAGCACTATCAGAAGAAACACCGGCAATTGATATTAAGGCGTTAAAAATAGAACTGAAAGCTAATAACTTCTACCGCGGCAACCCGTATATAGATGTAGTTGGAACTCTTCTCGGATTTACAAAAGAACAGCTGGATGAATTTTTTGAAACAAATGATTACAGGTATCTAACAAACTGTACAATTACAATTAATCCAACACCCGCAGAAGCTGTTGTTACAATCAATGGCGTAAAACAAATGAGCATAACAGTACCTTACGGCAGTGAAGTTTACTATATAGTAACGGCAGAAGGATATAAAGAACAGTCAGGCACAGTTATTGTAGTGGAAAGTGAGACATTTGGTGTAGTACTGGAAGAGGTAGAAAATGAAAATACAGCCGATACAGCAGAGTAACCCATCTTTCGGGGTACATATAGTGACTAGAACAACCAGTTATGGTAATAGGGCAACAGGTCTGTTGAAAAATTGCAAGCTTGATGTCTATACAGTAACAGAAAACGGGGAGCTTACACAAAAACTATACTACTTATCTGACAAACTGGGTAACTGGGTTAAGTCTAAGCTCAAGTTTTATAAAGGTAACAAAGTATACAAAGTCATAAGGAGTGAAAACAATGTTTAAATGGATTAGAAGCAAACTACTTGAGGGTATTGTTAAAGATGTTATTGAAGAATTACCAAAACTCAAAGTATCAGCGCGCAAGCTATTAGAGGAAAAGAAAGATGAAGTTCTTGAAAAAATCGGAGAAGCAATCAAAGAAAAACTTTTGGATTTGGTTGAAAAACTTTAGGATAACACCAAAAGGATTTAGTTTTAAATTTACGTGGAGGTTTTAGGATGGGGAAGTTTTTAACTTGTCCGGCGAGAATTGAGCAGCTGGACGAAAAAGGCAAATACAAGGTTTTAGACAATGAACTGTATAAGGATGATGACGGCTCTATCTACCTTGTATGGCGCGGGTATGAAACGGATAATTTTACTTGGATTAATTCTAACGACTGGGATATAAGATGTTCTCATCTACATGATGTCGGATGTCAATATCACCAGTTGGTAAAAGTCCGGCTGAATATCCATCAGCTTAGAATGTTACGATTTGTCAGAACAAAAGGTTGTAAAATTATTTGTGAAGATTTGCCGAAAAAATTCTTAACCATTGTTCCGATTACCGGACACGAGATAAATAATATGTTTTATCGAATGCTCAAGGCTGCAGACTGTCCTAAAACACCTAAGTACATTCAATATCTTTATCGTGCTGGTGTAGCTTTTAATTTTAACTGGTTTTTTACTGGAAAAGAAAATATTGATTTAGAAAATTTATATAAGAAAAATGGATAAAATAAGGAAAATGGATATATTAAGTTTTTGGCAAGTTTTAATCCCAACCGTTGGTGTTACCTGTATTATTGTAATCGGCGGCTTGATTTGGGCCGTTTCTAAGATAAAAGAGTTTTTAGGAGGGGAATACGTTACAAAAACAGAATGTAACGAGTGTTCTAATCTTGTAAAAAGAGATTTACATAATGAAATCTTAGAAGTTCAAGAAAAAGCAACTAAAATGGATGAAGTACTTATAAGAATTGATACAAAGGTAGATTTATTACTAAGTGGAAAGATTAAAGGGAGCGAATAAGAACGATATGACAGTTAAATACATTATAGGACATTGGACAGCTAATAGCTACAAGCCAAATGCAACAGATTTAAACAGTTATCAATTACTTATAGATGATAAAGGTGTAAAGCATATCGGCAAAGCTATTGGTCAGGCAGCATCTACTGGCGGCATGAACTCTATAACTTATAATATTTCTTGCTGCGGAGGATTGAACAGGACACCTATTACAAAAGTTCAAGCAGAAGCTTTTTACAAAGCCTGTGCAGAAAAAATAAAAGAATACGGATTAAATATATCTGACTTTTATACACACGCAGAAATCGGGGAAATGTGCAGAAACTATAAAACAAAAAACGCTGGTGAAAGTTTAGCTCATGCTGATTGTGCAGGAGAGTTAATAACAAAACTCCTTCCTTGGAATAATTATCTAAACCAAAATATCAGCAAGGTGGATTTGCGTAATCTCCCAGATATTCAAGGTACGGCAAAACAAACAGGGGATTTTATCAGAAATAAAATCAAGTGGTATTTACAAAGATTATGAAATATTACAAAGAAAAAGCCTTTTTATTAAATATGCCGTCGGTTATTATAGAAGATTTACTAACATATGACTTTTGGAACGATACAGAAAAAATGATTGTTAAAAATATGTTTGGAAACACAAATGATAGAAAATCTATAAACTATATGATTACTAACGGGATATTAAATTATGAGAAAACTCAAGCACATCTACATTATAGAAACGCACTTTTAAAATTACATAATTTTTTAAAAAAGACTAAAAACCCAATGTACAAAAGGCTTTACAAAGTAATAATTTAATTAAAATTTCCGAACTTTTACTCTCTTATGAACCTCTATAATGTGATTATAGGGGGATTTATTATGTATAATTATGGAATGGGATATAACTACAATCAGTACAACCCGATGATGACAGCCCAACAGAGAATAAATAATTATGAAACACAGTACCCGCAATATACCCAACAACCCCAACAGTCAAAAATGCAATTTAATGTAATACCAGTATCAAATATTGATGAAGCCAATGCGTATATTGTTGATATAAGTGGTACTCCAATGTTCTTTTATAATGCCAAAGAAAACCAAGTTTATATGAAGCGTACAAATATGGAAACAGGGGAAGCTATATTTGCAACTTTTTCTAAAATGGAAGCAGTTAAGAAGGATGTAAAAGGAATAAGTCAAACAACTTACGAGAATGATATTAAAACTCTTAATGAAAAGATAGATGGATTATATCAAATATTAAATGGATCGGTTACAAATAGTAACCAGTTGAAAACAAAAAAGGCGGTGAAAGATGCTGAATAATCCTATGCAGCTTATTGGAATGCTGCAGAACTCAAATAATCCTATGGCTATGATACAGCAGATTTTAGGTAGTAACCCGCAGTTTAAACAGGTTATGGGTATTGTACACGGAAAAAACCCTATGCAACTTGAACAATATGTAAGAAATCTTGCAAAAGGTCAGAATATAGATATTAATCAATTAGCTAATCAATTCGGATTGAAGATAAATTGACTCCTAAGCCTTTTGGAAAGGGCACAAAGGGTGTTTGCCGCTAAGCTTTTATAGCGTGAGCGTGATATTAGGTAACACATTATAAAAGAAAGAGGTAAATTATGGAAACACCATTATCAGCGGCAGATATTGCAGCAGTTACAGGGAAAAATCAGTGCGGCTATGGTGACGGATTTGGCTATGGTGGCGGGTGGATTTGGGTTATACTTCTTTTTGTTCTTTTCGGCTATGGAAGAAACGGAAACGGATTAACTCAAGTAGAGCTACAAAACGGATTTGATACACAAAGCCTTTTAAGAGGTCAAGAAGGCATTAAAAATGGACTTTGTGACGGATTTTACGCACAGAATACTACGATGTTACAAGGCTTTAATGGAATTGGAAGAGAAGTACTTGAGAACCGTTTTGAAAATTCAAAATGCTGCTGCGAAACTAACCGTAACATTGATGCAGTTCGCTATGAAGCTGCCCAAAATACTTGCGCAATAACTTCAAATGCAACAGCAAACACACAAAAAATTCTTGATAAGTTATGCAATATGGAAATGAATGCTAAAGACCAAAGAATTGCTGATTTGACAATAGGACTTCAAAGTGCTAACTTCCAGCTTTCACAGCTTTCACAAACGGCCAATATTGTAAATTCGATAAACCCAAGAGCAATTCCTGCATACTTAACTTGCAATCCTCAACAAGCAATCTACTATGCTTATAATGGCTTAGGTAGCTGTGGGTGCGGCAATTTTGCGTAATAGTTTCGGGTAGGTGCAAAAGTACCTACCCATTTATAACAGTTAATTTAGGAGAATAAAAATGACTTGTGATTGTATAACACATAAAGTTGAAAATGTAACCGCAACGACTACTAATGTAATTCTAACTGTTACTAATTCAACAAATAAAAGCACCTTAGATTGCTTTAATTTTTCTACGGGATGTAAAAGCATTTCAGACATTGTTGCCGGTGCTCCTTTGCCTGTTCAGGTAAATGTAAACGGGACTTCAGTAGCATTGCTTAATCGTTATTCCTTGCCGATTTTAAGCAATCGTGTTCCTAGGCGTTCAAGAGGGGCATATGTTGTACCGGCAACGGGCGAACCTTATGTAATACTATTTGATACCCCCGTTTGTAAATGTAACGCATAGGAGGTATTTATGGAAAAACTAACACAAAAATATAAAGCTTTAAAAGAAAAATACCCTAATATAGCAGAAGATTTAATTATGAAATTCTTTCATGATATGGAAGATATAGCTATGAGTACTCTTGTAGAATATGAGTGCGAAAAAGAATACGGGTGCCATATAGGAACAGAAGAGCTATACAGGGAGGCTGTAGACCTGTTAGAATGGGTTAGCGGTGGCGATGGCGCAAAGTGGAAAGCAGAAGATGTTATAAAACTTTCTGGTATAAATTTTATAGACAAAAAGTACACTACTTGGGATTACGTCTATACTGTTAATATGCTCTATTCCGATTATTGCAATGTATTTACAGAGCCGAAATACTATCTTGAAATGGCAAAGAATTACTTGGAAGATCCAGACTATTTTGGTGAAAGTTCCGAGAGGGCATATCATAACGCAGTAAAAAGAATTAAATACGAATACTAAATCTCTATCCTAAAATTTTGACTGCCTTGCTAACAATAACAAGGTGGTCTTTTTATGTTATGGTATAATAAATTTTGTAGGGAGGCCCTCTCCTTTCATTTTCTTTCTACGAATGGCAGATAGTAGAGAGGAGGTGATAAGTATGATACAGCTAATAATAAAACTAGTATTAGCCCTTGCATTACTAATACTAGTTTATAAACTGTAAACTACTTGTAGGGAGGGCAGTGAGATTAAATCTCAACTCCCTACTCCTATATTATAAATCATTGTTAACTATTTTTCAACTCTTCCAAAATTTCCCGTTTTAGTTCTTCCCTTTGCTTTTTGGAAATGAAATTGAGTTTGAGGATACAAGTCTGAGTTAGCTTACCGATTACGATAATCAATACTATACCTATAAGAGTGAGAGATAAACAGAAACCACCAATGAGAAAATAGCCTTGATGATTTGTTAATCCAATATCATTATAGTTTTGGTTAATATCTTTAACGGAGCTTGAAAAAGTATTGCTTGTTATAGTATTAATTGACATTATTCAAACCTAATCCTTTGTTGTGCGTGTATAAATCTAGGCTCATTAGAATTTAGGTCTAATTTGAAATAATTTTGGTTGATTTTACTTCCTTCATTCCTATTGAGCAATTGTTGTAAAAATTTGCTGTGCTCTTGTTTTTCTTCATTCATATTAATATTATTTGATTTATTATTAATTCTTTCATTAAGAACATTTTCAAACGAGTTTGAATGTTCGTTTACTTTATTATTATAACACAAATGCAGATTATTACTACTGCCTATCCCTAATACTTCATTCATAAATAATATTAAAACAGGCTGAAAGCATGACTACATCATGAATTTGGGGGAATTATAAAATGTATATTTATTTACAAAAAATATTATAATATGATTCGGTGTATGTTTCAGGAATTATTGGTTCAAATGGTGTTTTACTATTTGTATCGCTAAAAATCAATTTCCCCTTTATATCGTATACTGCGAGGGATAAAATTCTAGAGGTTTTGTTTGAGCATTTTAAATCATAATATCCCATAGTATACCATATTTTCTTTCCATCAACATCTTCTTTAGTACCGTCGTTAAGAGCTTTTTCCCAAAAGCGTACATATCCGAAATTGCTTCTGTCGATAGAAGATTTATCAATATAACGTTTAGCTCCTGTTTGTACCCATTCAGCGGAAAAACAGGGTAAAATCACAAAACAACATATAATTATTAAAAAAATTTTATCCATAATTCAATCCTTTAAATATTAATTTTTTATTCAAAAAGCAACTTTTTATATAGTATTACTTTAAAACCAAAAATCCTCGCCTGTTATTGCGGTAGCTCTCGTGTCTATTGGAATTAAAACATCTCCACCTTTCTTTTGCATAACAATCCAACCTATAGGGTTCCATATCATAGCTGAGCCTATTATATTAGCCCACTTACATCTTTTACCTGTATATTTCTCGTCAAAGACAATTCTGCGTTCTATACCTTTAGTATCTTTTACATAACCCTCGGAAAAATATAATTGTCCTTGCTTGCCTAACCTACGGGCTTTCTTTACTTCTTTTGCATATATACACCCTGTAGCGCCTTCTTTAAAAATAATGGTACTATCAGTATAAACATTACGCTCCACTTTTATAGGAATACTTTCATTAACGTTTAATTTTGAAGCAGATACTTGTTTAGCAAAAATAAAAGGAACTCCAGTGCCTGCTTGAACTATAGTGCGGTTACCGTCAATATGAATAACATTATTATCATATTCTTGAACACGGTCTATCCTAAATTTTGTTGCTGCATAACAATTTGATACAATACCTGATAATAGTAATAAAATTAATATCCTTTTCATATTCACTCCTTAAAATTTGCACAATTTATTAACTCTCATTAGTAACTATAAGAGTTAATAAAATAAGTGTTTCCTATAGGTGTTACTGTAGTATTTGTGTAACGAGGCTTATTGCTATTATACCCAGCGTTAAAACCCATAGCTGCGCCCACAGCGGCCTGATAAAAATTTTGATTTCTCTGTTCTTTTTGGATTCTTTTACACTCTTTAATTTGTTGATATGACAAATCAATTTTTTCTTTATATTCTTCCGCAATTTTAGAATCTAATCTATATAAATATTCGTATACTTCCATCATCTTATTTTCTTTTAAAAATTGATAGTGAAAATATATTAAACCAAGTATAACATCTGTATTTTTTGTGCCGTTCTTATAGGCTAATTTTGCATATTTATAAGATTTATGTAAATATGTTTTATCTTTTGATAATTCGTATTTGTTATAACATTCAGTGGTTAGCTGCCCTAGTACCTGTAAATTTGCTTTAGCTTCATCTTGTGCACCTAAATAACTTTTATCCTCGTGGTAAATTTGTTCTAAAAGATTTATAGAGCCTGCAAAATCCTTATTTTTAATACACTCATTTCTTTTATCTAACAAGCCGCTTAAATAATTATCCTTCGCGACAGATTTTCTCTGAGCTTTTGTTGTAGTTTGCGCTGGTTCTATTATGCTTTGCTCTTCTGCAGCTGTAATATTTATACACATAAAACATAAACATAACAATAAAAATATTAATCTTTTCATGATTTACACCTTAGAACAGTTTTACTAATTCTTACATCCTAATTCAAGTCTTATATGCATGATAGCATGGATAAAATGCTTTGCAATCAAAAATGATTATATACTTATATACAATATCTTTTGTAACAAAAAAATAATCTACATGGCTGATTTATTGTAAAATTTTAACATATTTTCTTAATTATGAATAAATACAATCCTCTTTTAAATCTTTTTATATAAAGAAAGGAGGCTCAATGTCAAAATATTCTTTAGCTAAAATTATATATGCAATAAGAGTAGTTTTTAAAAATGAAGCAAAAAAACTTATTGATGAATTACTAAGAGCAATTTTTAAGTAATTCCTCTGCGTTTTAACATTTCTTCTACTTCTTTGAGGATTTCATCTTTGACATCCTCAAATTGTGCTGGATTAAAAGGAGTCCCTTGACCTGCTAAAAGCCAATTGCCGTTAACATTTAATATTTCAACTAATTTAGCTAAAAAAATGATTGATGGATTATTATGTCCGCTTTCAACATTTGCAACTGCCTGTTTAGTCAGTCCCAAAAGCTCACCTAACCCCTCTTGCGTTAAGCGTTTTTCATGTCTAATAAATTTAATTTTTTCACCCAAGGTTTTCATAAACTTTACTTTTTATCAAATACTTGACTTTTATTTTCATATGCTGTACAATTGTTTGTGTTCAGTAACAAAAGTACGAAAGGAGCCAGTTATGGCACGTATACCAGTTGAAGGTGTATCAGATATAGACAAACAGCGCTTCTATGACAAACTAACCAAAGAAGGAGTGTCTGCATCCGCAAAAATCCGTGAGTGGATTTCTGATTACCTTTCTCTTGATGATAAAAATAGGGAAATTGCTTAACTAGTTTCAATTCCCCCGTTTAAATCGACAATAGTATTATACCAAAAACCAAGCCTAAAAGTAAATAAATTTGAGGGCTTAGTTACAATGCGTAACAAAATAGAAAAGTTTTAAAATTTGGAAAAATCCGGCAGGGAAACAACCCGCTATCTAAAAATTTAAGTGGCTATTGGGTAACCGTGAGAAGCGGGCTCCACGATAAATATACCCCTTGAGCGGTCGCCCACGCACACCGACAAGCAAACGGAGTGGATAAAATAAAACTAAAACAAGTTTTTAATATCAATTGTCCGGAATTTCCGGACAATTGCCTTAAGAGCTTGAAAAGAGAAAACTATGAGCGATGAACGAACAATCATTAAACTTGTACCTCCTCCCCAAGTCTGGAGAAACAGTGCGAGAACACCGAAGCAAGCACTATAAAAAGTACTGTGGTTGACACCTCGGAAAGACGGGGATTTTTAAGAAGGCGGACAGGTTTAAAAGCCTCGTGTCTGTAATTGTATGGTTCCTTAGAACCCATAATACTGTTACAGAGTCCGTCTCCTTAAGAACTTAGGGTTGGGGTAAATGAGGTTTAGAGGCTTTTAGGCAATCTACTCCGCCTGATATAAAGATGAAAAAGATTTGCTCTCCCCAATAGAGCACAGAGCCGGACTCTCTTCTTAAATAACTTACATAATTTTACCGGCTCTTTTTTTATTTTATCGACAATTTCTGAGGGGCTTTTGGATAGTTGATAGTTTGTCCGTGCTCCCTCTTTTTTTTACTTAACAAAGAAAGGATTTATATATGACTAAAGAACAAGAAAAATTTGTTAAAGATTGGGGGATTAGTGATTACCAAATAATAGAGGATAATTTAACAGTTGGAGGTCACCTCGACCTAAGAGGTACAAACATAACAAGCTTGCCTGACAACCTAACTGTAGGAGGTTACCTCGACCTTGAAGGCACAAGCATAACAAGCTTGCCTGACAACCTAACTGTAGGAGGTTACCTCGACCTTGAAGGCACAAGCATAACAAGCTTGCCTGACAACCTAACTGTAGGAGGTCACCTCGACCTAAGAGGTACAAACATAACA